>Ga0209631_10004040_pt1 | contig 16469 bp, 10 predicted proteins | sample COG_08_FD_184752 | JGI IMG/M metagenome (GOLD analysis project Ga0209631, IMG submission 184752) | Pelagic Microbial community sample from North Sea - COGITO 998_met_08 (SPAdes) (version 2) | ecosystem: Environmental > Aquatic > Marine > Neritic zone/Coastal water | place: Helgoland, sampling...
CGACACCGAGCGCGCGTTGCCGGGGCGCTTCGCAGCAGGGTTTCCTCTGAGAGCTGTCGTACGCTTGGAACGTTGAGAGATTTTGCCGCGAGGTTTGGCGCCGGAGAACGATGGGCGGAGGCCAGGGCGATGGCGCTAAGCGCCAGGCGGGGGGCGCGGGGTCGAGCAGGGGTGTCGGTTACGGCGTCCCCGATAAGTTCGCGGATTACGCCCGGTTCGACGACATGTTCGGGGCGTCGCGGATATTCACCGATGGCACCGCGAGGCAGAGGAAAAAGGAGACCGAGATGTACGTCAAGGACGTGATGGAGAGGCGGGTCTACGGGTACACGCACGATCTCAGGATGCACGGGGAGCCCATCGTGAGGGTCCCGGTGGGTGCCCCGCTGGACGAGCAGGCGAGCTCGCGCGGGAAGGAGAACCCGCTGGACGAGCGCAAGAGGCGCGACCACGAGCTCGGCCCCTCGCTGGATTGCAAAGCCACGGGCAGGAAGAAGGCTCGGATGTCACCCGGGGCTGGGGCGTTCGCGCAGGGGGGCGGCGTCAAGCCGTCGCCGCGCGCGGCGGCCGGGTTCGGAGTCGGGCGCGGAAGGCCGTCGGACGTCAACGGCATCACCGCGTCGCTCTTCGAGCGCGAGGACTGGGAGACGGACCCGCTCTGGGCGGCGATGGAGGAGGCTGTCGCGAACGGGGGCGTGGGCTCGCTCGAGGAGCTCCCTCTGCCGGGGAGCGCCGTGCGCGCCCCGGCGCTGGCGCCGCACCCGCCCAATTTCGACGGCGAGTTCATGCAGCGCTCGAGATTCGAAGAGATCGAGGTACGTACCGCGAACCCACCCGTTATTCCCCCGCGTCGCGCGATCGCGCGCGTTCAACCCGCCCGACTCGCAACCTTTATCCAACCCTGCGGCTCACGAGCGGCTGAGGCTACGGCCAGTTTTTGCTTTTCGCGTGGGAAGTTGATTATATTCTGAATGCGCGCCTCGCTGACCTTCGCACATCCATTCAACCCACGCAGGAACGCATCCACAACCTGGAGAACAGCCTGGCGCTCGCGCGCGCCGCCGCCGGCACGGAGCGCCACGCCCCCGGATCCCTTCCAACGAGCCAGACCGCCGAGGGTGCCCAACTGGAGACCGGGCTGGAGATCAAGAATGGCGTTCCAAACGGCGGCGTTTTCAACGGAGGGTTCGGCTCGGACCGCGGCAGCGGCGGGAAGGTGCCGCAGTCCCCGAGCCCGCACAACTGGGCGCCGATGAACCCGTCGAGGTCCTCGGACCTCGCGTGCGACGCCGCGAGGCAGGCTTCGGCGCAACACGGGACGACGATGGGCGGGACGCACCGACGATCCAACTCGTTCACGTCAACCCCCGGGCGCGGGCGCGGCGTTCCGTCGTTGAACGACGACGTCGACGAAGGGACGCGGCTGCTCGCGGTGGAGAACGAACGGCTCCGCGAGCACCACGACACTAACCGCATCGAGCACGAGCTCCTCCGAACCGAGTTTGAACACGCCAAGTCGCAAACCGCGCTTTTACGCGAGAGCAACAGAAACTACGAGGAGCGCGTGACGCAGCTCGAGCGGCTGGTGCGCGAGTGCAACGCGCAGACGAGCTCGCTGCGGAGCCAGCTGGCGGATTTCACGGCGGGTGGCGAGCGAAGCGCCGGGGACCGCGGGGGCGGCGCGTCCGGATCGCCGAGGGCGTGGGTGCCCCCCGCGCCGGTGGCGGTCAAGGCGACGTCCAAGGGGGGATCCGACGGTCCGACCTCCGCGGGCGCCACCCCGACCTGGGTGCCCACCCCGCGCGTGAACTCCGACCCCGGGGTGAACATGAAGCGCGTGGGCAGCTGCTTCATGTCGGGGAGCGTGGCGGCGAACGCGGCGAGGAGCGCGGGGGTGGAACGAGGGTCCGGGAATGGGCTCGCGCAGGTTTCCCCCGACTCGAGCGCCGGGGAGTTTGACGGCGTCCTCGGCGCGAGGTGAGTCACCGCGCGACGTGGACGCGCGCGGGACGCTACGACGCAACGCGACGAAGCCTTATGGTTTATTTAGCACGAGCATTAGCCACGACGGGACCCGCACGGGACGGGGACACGCGCACGCCGACCCTGACGACGTTTTAATACGACACGAAGCGAGGTATCGATGAACATCTTTTAGGTCTGTCTGTCTTCTCTCTTCTGCACAGCTGTATCGTGCGCAGTGCGTATCGGCCGCGCGCTCGATACTCGTTCGTCTCGCCGCGGGTCGCATCGTCGGCATGGAGCAGTCCGCGTCCGCGATGGACGCGGATATTCCCCGGAGGATGGACGCGCGCGATACCTCCGCCGCGCTCGCGACGCTCCTCCGCGACGCCCAGCGCCGGAGCGTCGAGTTTTCCCCCTTATTTTCACGCACCGGCGACGAAGTCAGCGCCGCGCTGGGCGCCGAGCGACACCATCACGCGCTCATGCAGGCCGCGCGTCCGACGCTCCACCACCTCCGGCAGCTCCGCGGGGTCCTCGTCGAGGGCATCGTCAAGAACCAGATCGTCTTCAAGCTCTCCACCGAGACCACCTCGCTCGCGGTCGCCTACCTAGACGTCTTCCTGGGCTCAGGCAAGTACGCCGTCACCCCCGAGCAAGGCTGGGCGTACCACCTCGTGGCCAACGCGTGCATGACCCTCGCGGTCAAGTTCCAGGAACCGTGCGACCCGACGGACCCGCGCCCAGACGCCGCGGCCACGCAGCGCCACGTCGACGTCGCCTTCGACAGGGTATGCGTCCAGAAGATGGAGTCGCTCGTGCTACAAGAACTCGGCTGGCGACTCAACCCGCCGACCCCGGCCGGGATCATCCCGCGCCTCCTGATCCTCCTCGGGCACGACCCGAGTGACGATGAGTTCGCAGATATATGCGCCCGTACCGACGTGTACGCGCTGGCGATCCTGTACGACGTCAACTTCAGCGCCGCGAGGGCGACTTGCGTGGCGGGCGCGATCGTCGCAGTGGTGCTTGAAGACCGGGAGGGTTACCATCGCGACGAGGTGATTCGCGCCATCGTGACCGCGTTCGACGATCCGGAGCGCATCGGAACGGAAAGCATCGTGGCGTGCGCGAGGCTGGTGGATGATTTCCGCGCGGTGCTGTCGTCGTCGTCGGCGGGTGACGCCATCGCGGGGGAGTGACGAGAGAGTGGGAAGTGACGACGAAACCTTTGATTCCTTTTTCATATGATCCGCTATCCGGCGGCTACGGTTAATCGTACCTGAACGCGATCTTGTTCTTCTCCTCTTCGCGAGCCTTGCGCTCCTCCGCCTCCCTGCTGATCTCGCGCCGCGATCGTTCCTTCTCTTTCGCCGCCTTTTTCTCCTCGCGTTTGGTCCGTCGCCACTCTCGTTTCGTCTCGACAATCTCATCCCGTTTCAGCGTGATCATGTACAAGCCGCGGGTGACGCACGTCTCGGACACCGCCAGCCACGTGTTGACCTCCCGCAGCTTCTCCAGGGGTTCGTCCCCCAAGATCCCGGCGCTCTCGCTCTCCGCTTTGCGCAGCATCGCCAGGTTTTTCACCATGATGCGGTTAGCCCCGAGGTGATAGGACAGCGACGGAGACGTGAGAAGCTTCTCCGTCTCGTCGAGGTACTCCAGCAGCGCCGTCCTCGCACCGCGCGTGTCTAGCTTCACCAGTAAGTCCTCCGGGGCCTCGCTCGCGCCCACGAGGTGTTGCAGCATCGAGTTCGCATCCTGCAGGGTTTGCGTCAACATCGGAACCCCCATGTGCGCGCACGTGAGCTGAGCGCTAAGACCGAACGGCTCGCTCATCACCAACGACCGCGCCACCCTGCACCGGAGCGCGGCGAGGTAATCCATGTCTTTGGCGCAGAACAGTTCGTTGCGTTTGAACTCGGCACCCGCGGCTTTCATGAGCGAAGGTGACGCGGGATCGCCGACGTGCGCGTGCCACTGAGCGTACGCGAGCGCATCCGCTTGAGTCGCGAAGACCATGGTGTAGGCGTCGAGGGGCCACCCGCCCATCTGGAACTGTGTCTCCTTGGTGCTCATGTCCTGGTCCTTCGCCTCGCCGAGTGGCGCGCCTTTGGTGATTGTGTTGGCCATGCGGTACGACCACCCAAAGTGGAAGTTGACGAAGACTGGGAGGTACTTGTCCTTGAACTTTACCGAGATTTGCGCGCAGGCTTCGCCGCCGTGCTGCGCGACGCGCGATACGATCTTCGCCGCGTCCCTCTGATTCGTCCGTAGCTCGTCCCAGGGTATGCGGATCACCTCGCTCTCCTGCATGGCGTTCTGACCGAGCGCGCCGCCGATCCCCGAGCCCTGCTTCGCAGCCTCCGCGAGGGTTTCCTCAGCCTCCTCCAGCCGCTGCCTCAGTTCGCGGAGCTTGGCGTCGTCGGGACCCGCGGGGGGCGGCGGCTTGGCCGCGGGGGACGACCCGCCCGACCGCCCACTCGCGGCTGAACCCATCCTCGCGAGTAAACGCTCGGCTCGCGCCGCGGTGTCCGGCCGGGCGCTCCCGGGGGTGGTGTTTATGTCGTCGTTCTCATCCGCGCCGCCCGGTCCCGATGCAAACTCGCCCCTCGCCCTCGCGCTCTCACGCGCGAGCCTCTCCTGCTCGCGTATGACGGCACGTTTCGCGGCGACGGTACCGGCGGCGGCGACCAGGCCCTTAGGGACGGTCAAGGTGTGAACGATCCACGGCGTCTCCTCCTGCATGGCCATCAACCGCTGCACCACGTCGTGCCCGTATATATCCGCCGCTGTTTCCAAACTTGGGCCCAAAGCGCGGGTGTGTTCCTCGATGACTGGCGTGAACCCCATCACGTTGCTGGACCCGGTGCCTTTCTTACGTTTCGGCCGCCGGTCATCCATGGGTCCCAGCCCCGCGGTGAACGCGGCGTCGCCGCCGAACGCGCTGATGCACTGGTACTGATACGCGCCGCTCTGCCACGCTCGCGACTTTAGCAAACCCGGCAACTGCTCCGCGAGGAGCGTTAGGCGAACCGGGTCGGTGAGCCGGACGGCGCTGTACAGCCCGAACACCTTGGCGCCCGGCGCGTGTTTCGTGGAACCTTCCGGCGCCCTCGCGGCGTACACGGGATGCGGCGGCTGGACCATGGAGATGGTCGGCCTCGCGCCCGCGATGCCTTTCAAGCGAGCCGCCTGACCGGGTCGCAGCGTGGTCATGTCCCCGCCCGCGCCCGTCAGCGGGTCCCCACCCACGAGTTGGAACGACACGTCGAACTGGTGCCCCGTGGCGCGCAGGGATTGTACCACGGCGGGGTACGGATTTTTCACCATCGGCGGCTGCGCCGCTTCGTTGAAAATTTCCTGGAGCGTCTCGTCGAGCCTGGCGTCCACCACGTACTGCATCAAGATCGCCGCGTGTGTCATGTTGGGCGGGACGTACCGGTTGTGGCGGATCCACCGAACGCCGGCTTCCCAGTGTAGGCACATGCCGGGCTCGACGACTTCGTACACCCGCTGCCATACCCTGTCCAGCTCTTTGGGTCCGGGCATGGGAGTCCTCGGGTCCACCAGGGGTATACCCGCGAGCTTGGTCAAACCGCCAGTCTCCACCTTTTCCTCTTTGTGCCCGAAGAGGGACCACCCGCCTTTTCCGTCCTCGTGGTGGTCGTCCTCCTCGCCCGTGGGTTTGAGCTGCTTCTTCTTGCGGAACATGCCCTTCTTTTTGTTCTCCTCTTCGATTTTCGCGTTTTGCTTCTCGCGCTTCTTAGCCTTGCGCCTCTTCTCCGCGGCGATCGCGGCCGGGTCCACCACCGCCGCGCGCGCCGCGTCGAACTCCCCAGTCTTGATGAGGTTCAGCCCAAAGGCGCCCGCCTGCAACAGCGCCAGCCGCGGCCGCATCATGTAAACCTCCTGCTGCCGCGTCAGGGATACCACCAGCGTGAGTAACCCGGTGGCGCTCAGAGCGCGGTGCGCCGCCATCCCCGCCCGTCGGCTCGTCTCCGGGGTGGCTAAACTTATCCCCGACCGGCCGCAGCCGCGAATGGCGCTGATCATGCCGTCCTCGATGAGCTCCCGAAGCGGTTCCAATCCAAAGTCTCTGCGCACGGCGTCGCGCATGAAGTCGCCCAGTCGCCGGTGTAAGTGCGCCAGGTGCGAATACAACGCCTGCGCGTTCGTCGCCGTCCGCGTCAGCTGGTTCGGCCCGTCGAAGAGCTGCTTCAACACCCGCACCTCCTCGCTGACGTTGTGCAGCCACGTCGTGGATGTGTTCATCATGCGAATCAGATCCGTGAATGTGTGTTCGCGCATACCCTGGTCCGTGTCGAGATCGACGCCGTCCTCGCCGTCGTCCCAGCCCATGTCGCCCCTCAACAGTAAGAGCAGCGCCGCCATGCGCAGCGTCCGTGGCATCTTATCGTCACGCATGGACTTCAACCCGATGGCGATCATTCGCTCCGCGTTTTGTTTCAAAACCATCGGCGAGGAAGGCGAGACGGAGTTGCCGTAGCACGAAGCGTACGCGTCAGCCGCCGCTTGCTCCAGAAACAAACCGGTGTAAAGGGACTCGAACGGTAACGTGGCGTAGTGCTGCGCCGTGGGCGATACCGGCTTGTTCGGCGCCTTGACCCTGTAGTGGAAGGTGAAGTAACAACGCACGCTGAAGTGCATGATCATCGAGCCCCCGCCCCGCTGCGCCGCCGCCGCCGCCGCGGTCCCGTACCCGCCGTCCAGCATCACGGGCGGAACAGGCGCGCGCACCGTCGCCTCCATGGCGATCTTATGGTGCGACGCCGTGGCGCGTTTCACGGCGGTATCGAACCCGGTTCTGTCCGCGCGGATCTTCTCCACGGTCCACCACTGATTCCTCCGTTCGCGTTGATCTTCGTTGGCCCACGCGTCCGCCTGGGTGCCGGGCTTTAGTAGCACCCCTTTGACGCTGTGCCCCTCGGATGCCTCCGCGACGTCCTCGACGGTGTCCACGATGGTATCCACGAACGTCTGAAGCGCCCGCGCCATCTCCGGTCCGTCGACGATGATGTCGTGGCGCAGGCCGACGCGAGCGGGCGCGCCGTTCCACGCCCGCCGGTGCAGGCATCCGTCCTGGACGCTCATGCACACCACGCGCGTGCACTCCGGGTCGTCGTAGTCCTCCACGCGCTCCGTGGTGGGGTACAGCGCGGGTGGGAACTTGCGGAGCAGCGCGCGTAGGTCGGTCAGCCCCTCGCGGTCGCAGCATCGGAGCACGTGCGGCAGCCCCCACGCGTCGCTGAAGCGATCGAGCTTGCACCATTCGGTGCCGTCCACGAGCGCCACTTCTTCCATCCACTCCAGAACCTCCTCGTCCTTGACCGCCCAGACGCTCCTCGACCGCCCAGTGGCGGGCTGGGATGAGTGCGCGGAGAGCGCGGTGGCGACGAAGAAGTACGGGTTGGTGGGCATGCGGGGCAGGGAATAGAGCCGGCGGAGCGCCTCGAAGACCGCATCCCTGAGCTTCGTCTCGGACGAGCCGAGGTAGCGCTTGCGCACCCGGCGCTCCACCTCGATCTGCGCGTCAACTTCCCGCGCCGCCATGGTACTTTCCTATGCGCCAAGTAAGACCCCGCCGCGCTTCGATGCGACGTTCCAGGGTCCCCTGCGCAAGGGCTGCCCCAGAGCGAGCGCGGGTCCGTCTGTTGTTTCAAACGAGAAAACGCACTCTCCGTTGACCGCGGCTTGCACATTTAAACCCTCGATTTTGTATGGGGCTTCTTGAGTTAAAATCCAGATGAGCTGTCATCACGTAGACTAACAATCCCGATCGAGATTAGATGTCTCGGACCAAGCCGACACCGCCCATAGGTACCCGCGTCGCACCGCCGGAGCCGGGGTTGGCGTCCATCGCGTGTACGCGCATCTTCCCGTGCACCGTGGATCTCTTTCGAACCTAAAACCCCGCATTTATCGTCTAAAGGCACGGACACAGCCGGCATCAGATGGGGTGCTTCGCCAAATCGCCCACGCCGAGCAAGCGCGGCGACTCCGACCTCAAGTCCCCGGACTCTAACCGCAAGCTCCCGAAGCTCCAGCCCGCGGTGGACTACGACAACGACTTCGGCGATGGCAACCTCGACATCGGCGACGTCGGCATCGACAAGCTCGTCAAGCACGAGCTCGAAGAGCGACGCCGCGCCGCGATCGCGTCCGGGATCGACCCGGACGCGCCCGTCCCTTTACCCCCCGTCAACCCGCCGCAGTACGAAAAGGACGCCGTCTTGAAGCCACTCGAGCGACGCCCGAAGCCCCACGGGTGGCTCGAACACCCCGACGTGGCACCCGCGGAAGGCGCCCGGACCAAAGAGACGATCTCAGCTGTCAAGTTTACCCCGTCCGAACACGCCGCGCAGCCCCACGCCAGGCCCAAACCCCCGCCACTCGCCGAACGCACGTTCGCGACGTACCCGCCGGGATGCGGGCCGTACTTCGGCGGGCCGTCCTGGCCCACGGAGGCCCCGAGCGGGATGAGCCACGCGCTTCGCAGCGCGGGGTACACCGCCAACTTTTGCGTCATCGTCGCCGGCTTGGCCTTGGCGCCGTGCGCCTACGACTTGATCCGAGCGGCGTTCACCGAGTCTTCTTCGGACGATCATCCCATCGTCGCGTGGTGCGTCTCCGTCGTCGCCGTGTGCGGCATGGGCGCCGTGTACTGGCGGTCGCAGCGTAAGCCGATCGCGAGGTGGATGACGCGCGTCGCGGCTTCCGTGGCGACTCCGGAGAAGGCTCCGGGTGACGTCATCGTCGCGGGCGTCGCGTTTTTCGTCGGGCTGTTCGCATTGCTCGTGGCTGGATCCGTCAACGTCGCGGCGCACCAGATCGTCCAGTCCAAGTACAAGGGCTCCTTCATCTCCGGGCTGTGCGCCGCGGTCGTCGTGTGCGTGGAGCACGAGCGGCGATCGCGGTCCAGGGCCGTGTTTAAGAAGGCGCTCACCGCATTTTTCGACGCCGAGAAGAGCAAGGAGGGCCTGGCGCAGTTGATGGGTAAGGTTGAGGCGATCGATAAGAGCGAGTTTAACTTTGGGACGTCCGCGCCGTCGTGGGCGAGGTTCCAGGAGCACGAGCTGGCGCACTGGCTCAACGGCTTCCTCGCCAGGACCTGGCCGTTTTATAACAGGTCCGTGTGCAACCTGGTGCGCGACATCGTGGAGCCGCTGCTCGAGGAGCACAGACCGGGGATCTTCTCCAGGCTCTACTTCGACACCCTGGACCTCGGGCAGGAGCCCATACAGGTCAGGCGCGTGGAGTACGTGGGAACGAGGTCGGATGCCATGGGGGTCAGCCTCGAGCTCGACGTCGCGTGGCCCGGCCGAGCCAAGATCAAGCTCAACGCTAAATCGTCAGTCCTCGGTAACATCATCATCGCGGTCAAGGACGTGGAGGTGTACGCCAAGGTTCGCGTCACGCTGCAACCGCTCATGCCCACGCTGTGCCCCTTCGGCGGGTTGATCATAACCCTGACGGAGAAACCCGCCGTGGAGTTTGACCTCGACCTGCCGCTCGGTCTGGAAGGCACCGTCACCGCCGTCGTCGAAGATTTCGTCGAGAAGCTCCTCTCCGAGATCCTCGGCGAGGCGCTGGTGTGGCCCGAGCGCATCGTGATACCCATCGCGGACGAAGAGGAGCCGCTGACGATTCCCAACGGGGAGACGGTGACGCACCAGTGGTACGTCGATAACGTCCTCACCCTACGCAACACCGGCTTGGTCTGCGTCACCGCCAAGCGCGCCGAGAACGTCGTCGGCACCGACCTCATGTCCAAAGCGGATTCCTACGTTCGTATGTACGTCAAGTCCAGTGGCAAGGGCAAGACCAACACCGAGGTGGTGGACAACAACAACGACCCCACCTGGGACCACACGACGTACATGCTCGTCGACGACATGAACGAACGCAAGCTCACAGTCGCGGTGATGGATGAAAACTCTCCGTTGCCCGACGTCGTCATCGGCGAAAAGGTCATCGACCTCAAGTCCCTCGATCTCACCCCGAACGAGAGCAAGGAGATGTGGATCGATTTCCCAGAGACGGAACGGAAGAACAGGTCGTACAAGCGCGGGCCGATGCGTCTGCTGGTGGACGTGACGTACATCCCCTTCGACGCGACGGCGGCGTCCCTGCCTTTGTCGCCAGAGACGAAGCAGAGGACGCGGTCCGCGACGCTCGCCAGGCTCAAGGGTATCGGCATGCTCACCTGCGTGCTGATCAAGGCTGACGGCGTGAAAGCCGCGGACCGCGGCGGGACGTCGGACCCGTACTGTAAGCTGTCCATGCCCGCGGGTCTGGACACGGGCGGCAAACAGAGCGGCAAGGCGATCAAGCACAAGTCGCGAGTCGTCGATAAGACGCTAAACCCGGAGTGGAACGAGACTTTCGAGTTTGTGGGCGTCAAGGAAAGCGGCGTGCTCACCGTGGAGTGCTACGACAGGGACGTGGCGATGATGGGCATGGGTAAGAGCAAGGACGCGCTGGGTGTGATTGAGGTTAACGTCATGGAAGATGTCGTCAAGGCGGCGACTGCGAACGAGTGGGGTTTAACGGAGGTTGAGCGGGAGTTTGCGCTGACGGGGGATAAGACCATCACGGGGACGGTGACGATGAAGCTGATCTGGCAGCCGTTCGCGTGAGGGGTTTGGGAGTGATGTGACGTTTAGTGTTTGTATTGACAACGTGAGATGCATTCTAAGGACATCCGCGCGTGATGGGCCGTAGTCCACCCTCGTACACCATCTTGTGGAGATGTTCACCATCTCGTCCACCTTCTATATAGTTCCAGGCTGATGATCAGATCCCATGAAATCATGCTTGAACTATATAGAGCATGAGATGGTGTGCGAGGGAGGAGACTTGGTTCATCCCATCACGCGCGGTCATCCGTCTCTGTGCTGTTTCCGTGTCACTCAAAGTCCCGCACCAGGTCCCTTCGGAAGGACGGAGGCGACCCCTCCGGCACGATGTGCCTCGGCGGTCCCCCCCCGATTCCCCCCGCCGCGCCACCCCCGAACCCCGGCACCATCAGCGACGCCCCGCTCACCTCCCTCGTCAGGTGCAGTATGAACGGAACCGCCGCGTGCGCCCAGTCCTGCGCCGCCTCGTCGCCGTGCACGCGGTGCGTCGGCCCGGTATCCGCGTCCGGGTCCTCGTGTCTCAGTCCCCGCAGGGTCCCGGGGTCGAGCTCCACCGCGATGAGGTGGGACGTCGCGGACACGTCGAGATCACGCGCGATTTCGTACGACAGGCACCGCGTCAACGCCGATATCGCCGCGCGCGAGGCTTGGTACGCGGCCACCTCGGCACCCGCGGGTGGATCCAGCACGTGCGTGACGTTGACCACGATGCCCGAGCCCCGGTCGATCATGCCGGGGGTGAAGTGCCTGACGAGGCCTGTACACAAAAGACGACGTCGTCAGTACAATTGCCCATACAAAGATTAAAATATACTCACCGGATACGCCCTTGACGTCGTTCATCATGCGGGACCAGTCGATCGCCCTCGTCTCCCACGAACGCGCGGCCCTGATGGGGAGTGATGAGGGCGAGTACCCGGCGTCGTCCCACGCGTTCGCGTCGGCGTGGAGCGTGGTGTCGTCCAAGGGTCTGCAGCCGCCGACCACGACGTCCGTGTGCTTGGGGCAGAAGTTCTCTTTGGCTTCGTAGTTGAGCTTCCAGTAGGACGGGAGTTCGCCGCAGTTGGTGATGAGCATGTCCGGCACGCCGTGCGTGAACTCGACGCGGTTTTGCCAAGCCTTGACCTCCGTATCGTTGGAGAGGTCAACTTTGCTGATGTCGAGCTGCATGGCGTCGCACTCCGCCCAGTGTTGCATGCGGAGGCTGGTGGTCAGCTCGGAGGAGGGCGTCGCGCCCACGACGACCATGCGGCACTCGGGGAACTCGAGGAAGGCGGATACGAGCGCGCGGCCGACGCCGTGGCCGCAGTCGGCGATGGCGACGATCTTCTTGCAATCGCCGCGGGCTCGGGCGCGCGACGCGAGGGAGGTGTCGCCGTCGCTCTTGTCGTTGCTCGAGGGTGCGGGCTGTGCGCTGCGGAAGCCCTCGCCGACGCGCTCGAACGTCGCGTATCGGGGCGCGTCGCGGGCGCTATCGTCGGAGGCGAACCCCGCGCGGAGGATGCGGGTGGACGACGCGAGCGTGCGTCGCCCGGTGAGGGAGGCGATGACGCGGAGCATCGCGCGGCGCGTTGTGTAGTTCTCTCGGAAGCGCCGGAAGCGCGTGTGGCTCGATGCATCCGAGAATATTTCGAATATTTCAAAGCAACGACGCAGAAAGCCGTTCGAGCCACAACTCGCCCCCCCGCGCCGCCAGCCATGGGTAACAAGAAGAACGCGCGCAAGAGAGCTGCCAAGAAGAGGAAGGAGAAGAAGAAGGCTCGTGTTGATGTGGATGAGAGCGTCGCCTCCGCCATCGTCGCTCACGTGCCCGATGTTCGGGACCGCCTCGCCCTCGGCTGCGTCTCCCATATCTGGAGGGACGCGGCCTCCTCTCCGGGCTGCTGGCAGCTCGCCCCGTTCCCGCTGCTCATCGAGCCACCCCTTGCAAACAAACTCACCGACGATGCGTTCAAGCAGCTCATGCTCTACGCGGGAAACGCTCTCACGTGCATAAAAGTGATCGAGGCCCCTTCGACTTTCAAGTTCGCTGGGAAAAGGCTGCCTCGCACCCTCCTTCCGAACCTGCGCGCCTTGACTATCAACTACTGTGAAGGGGTGTCTATCCGATTTGCATTGCTTCCTTTCTTGCAAAGTGCAGTCGCTTCATCCTCCATCGACTACATCCATCTGGCTGGGTGCGACATGGAAGGTATGAGCATGAAAGATCTGACTGAACTGAAGAGCTACCTGCGTGACCCGAGCGACCCGACTTGTTTCGACCTCTGCCGATGCGACAACCCGGTGTGCCATGAGATAACAAACTCTGATGATTCTTGGAAGTGCATGGCATGTGATCACATAATATGCGATAGATGTTACGATGATGATACTGAAATCGAGTGCGACGAATGCTGTGCGTTTGCGTGTCGTTTAGGCGACTGCCCGGGTGACGACTTTGTGGCCGAGCATGTCCGTTTTTGCGAGGATTGCGAGAATAATTATTGCGATGACTGCAAGACAGTGTTTGAATGCGTCGGCAACGAGACCAAAAAAGGATGCTATACAACGTATTGCGATGGATGCAGCGGTCTTCACAAATGCGATGTATGCGAAGGAATATGGTGCGATGCTTGTGTCAGTGAAGATCATTTCGTCGAGCATTGCGGCGGGAGCAAAAAATACCGGGAAGATAAATTATCCCACTACCGACCTGCCAAATACAAGACGGGATGCGGCAAATCGATGTGCAAAGACTGCGTAAGGTCAGCTCGTCCATACCAGTATTTCGATTGGTGCGATTGCTGCGATGGCACATGGTGCAAAGACTGCACACCACACCCGTATCGATGCCTTGGCGCAAATTTCGGTATGACAACGAATAAGGATTGCTGCCGGAGTTCTCACTGCGACCTGTGCTCGATGTACGGATGCGATGGATCCCCGAGCAGGAACTACCATTGGTGCAAAAGTTGCGAAGGTTCCTGGTGTGAAAAATGCTCTTCAGACGAAGAGTTCTTCATTTGCCCTTTCTGCGAAGATTCGTTCTGCAACAAGTGTATTCCGGGCCCGGGTTCTGCCTGCAAAGAATGCGAAAACAAGGTGCGCAAAGGACTTCTCACTTATGAAGAGGACTATACAGACGTTTACGGCCACTATGACCACATGTGCTGGTAATAGACCTATCCCCTGTCATGACAATATCACACACTGTCCGCGTCAATCCATCAATCTACCTCGCCTTCTTCGCCGGCGCACGCAACTTCCCGAACGGCGGCAGCGGCACCAGCGCGCTCGTCGTCTTCCGATACTCCCGATATTCCGGGTACTTACCAGCCGTGATGGACTCGGTGAACGGGGTGCTACCCTGGAACAGTGCGATGAGCAGCACCGCGCCGATACCCTGCGCGTGCACCCACGTATCCTTCCATCCCGTACCGAACAGCTCCGACCGTCCGTCCCAATTGGCGGCCACCGCGAACAGGTAGTACGACACCCACACGCACTGCTCGGCGAAAAAGTTGGGATGTCGGGAGTACTTGAACAGCCCTTTGGTCAGGAACCCGCGCGTGTAGTCGTCGCGAAGGGCGTCGACGCGAACGTGCCCCGGTGCCCTGTGTTTGCTCTGCTGGAAGGTCCACTGCTGCTGGTCCGCGGTGGACTCGAAGATGACGAAGAAGGTGAAGGACGCGAATGCTACGTAGTCCAGGGCGTTGAGCCCCGATCCCTTCGCCGCGAACACCGCGGATGACGGCCACGCGATGAGCAGCAGCAGCAGGTGCTGGTAGCTCGCGATGAACCCCAGGTTGAACGCCTGCCACGCGACCGGGTGTTTGAGTAAGGGATGCTGCCGCAGCACAGGCCAGCGGTAGTCCTGTTCTCCCTTGGAGTATCCGCCCTTCCTGGCGAAGTTGTAGGTGAGCCTGATGCCCCACGCCCAGGTGAGCGCCGCCATGGTGCTGGTGCGCGCGTCGAAGCCGGAGGCGTACGCGTACACCGACGCGTACACCGCGGGGGTGATGGACCAGAGCCTATCGACGTGGGAGTAAGTGCCGGTGACCCACGACGCGACGAGGCACCACGTCGCGAAGCCTGCGATTCGGGCGAAGAGTTTGGGAATCGGGCGAACGGTGAGCTACGGGTCACGCGTGTGCGCGGTGGGAGGGGGGATGTATATCGGGGATCGGGGATCGGCGCTTACCCGCGCATAGCGCGGCGCACAGGTGGTCGGGATCGCTCGGATCGAAGTTCATCTCGGTCGTCGCCTGCTCAGTGTTAGCGCGCGGTCCGAAGTGCATTTCATTTCGAAACCTAAATCCTCCCCAGAGTTCGTTCACAAATCTGAAAACTAACATCATCAAGCCTCGACGCGCTCCTCCTCCGCCTCCTCAACCTCCGGCTCGAGCGTCACGGCGCCGGCCTCGTCGTCGTCATCGATCGCGACATCCCTCGCCCGCTCGTACCACTCGAACATCCTGTTGATCCCACGCATCGACTCCCTCAACGCGCCAACCTTGTCCAGCCTGCACCGCATCCCGTCGAATGCCGTCACCGGCGTCTCCACGCCCTCCTCGTTCACAACCGCACTGCGTGGATACCGCTGCGAGAAGTGCGTGAGCACCGCCGCGGTCTTCTCGCCGCACGCGCGCGCCATCCACAGCGCCTCGCTCGTGGTGCTGTGGCGCTTACGCTCGGCGTGATCCGCCCTCGAGTCGTCGAACGTAGCCTCGTGAATTAAGACGTCCACGCCGTGCGCCAGCCTGGTGAGCTCGACGCTGGGCCTGCAGTCGCCGCTGTACGCGAGCTGCCAGCCGCTCTCACCGCCGATGACGATCGCGGCAGCCTCGGGGCAGTGCCGCACGGGAAGCGCCTCGAAGCGCGCGAGTCCAGCCTCCGTCGCCACCGTTTGCGCGGGAGTAGCGTTTGGGCAGTTACCTCGCCAGTGACCTTGTCGTTGGCACAAATTGCACCACCAATTCGCCCCGGCTGCCTGTCGCTGGGCCTCCAGCGGCGGCGGCGGCGGCGGCGGCGGCGGCGGTGGTCGTTGCGAGAAGCTCTGCGGCGTCCTGAACGGACCGCCGCCAAAGCCCTGGGCGTACACAGAAGCGCTGTGCACGAACCGCCAGGGCCTCGCCCCACCCGGAGGATTGGGCGATTCTTCCAGCCATTCCTTCAACGAACGAGGCCCGACGATCGTGAGGACATCGGGAGTATACCCAGGTTTTTGATGCTGTCTCAACGCGAGCACTCCTCGGACGCCGAGCATGTGATCCGGGTGTTGGTGAGAGACCCACAACACCTTCAGGTCCCAAATCGCCATGTGAGCCTCGTGATTACCGAGGTATCGTTTCATCGCTCCCGCGCAACCTTCACCCGCGTCGAGTAGCACGCTGCCCTCAGAGGTGGTTCCCCTTAAGTGGTTCGCTCGCTTGATCAAAATCGCGCTCGAGCCGCGATACCGAGACGGCTCCGCGCTCCCGGTGCCGAGGAACACCAACTCCGGGAAATTCTGCGAATATATATCCTCCCGCTTTCCGTCGAAATTCTTATCCTCAACCTCCGCGATGGACGCGTCTTCCATCAGCCGCCGGGTCTCACCCTGGACGGTTTCGATATCTAGCTCCTCGGGCCGTTCCGTGGTCTGGTCAGCCTCGGCGATGCCGTTGGACTCGACCAATCCAAATCCCCAATCCCGAATCCCGCCGACCCGCAGGCGAACCCTGGTGCAAAGCGACCCGTCGATCCGCGGCGGCAAAGGAACCGGGGGCAATTTCGGCGGTGTCGCCGGTGGCTTGTACGGTGTGTGATGCGTGAGGGGCGTTGGGAACGCCCACCTGTACACGCACTCGAGCCTGGCGAGGGTCCTGG
>Ga0209631_10004043_pt1 | contig 16450 bp, 11 predicted proteins | sample COG_08_FD_184752 | JGI IMG/M metagenome (GOLD analysis project Ga0209631, IMG submission 184752) | Pelagic Microbial community sample from North Sea - COGITO 998_met_08 (SPAdes) (version 2) | ecosystem: Environmental > Aquatic > Marine > Neritic zone/Coastal water | place: Helgoland, sampling...
CACAGGGACTGGATTTAAAAAAATCGGATTACTCGGCTATCACCCACCATCTAAATGTTGAGGGTTGCCGGATTGCCAAAAAAGCCATTGATCGTTATAAAAATGAGCCAGAATACGATGGTCGGCCTTTGTTTGTGGCGGGTTCCATTGGTCCTTCCAATTACGTTCTTTCCAAAACCGAAGCCGATCTCAATAAAGCCAATTGGGATCAAATTGTTGAAAACAATTTTCTGCAAGTAAAAGGAATGATTGAGGGTGGCGCCGATGTGCTTCTCTTTGAAACGCAACAGGACATATTGGAATTGAAGGCCTCGATTATGGGTGCCCACAAAGCGTTTGACGAATCAGGCAAACGACTTCCCATCATTGCGCAAGTGACGGTGGATGGATTTTCCAAGATGCAAATATTCAACACTGATATCCATGCGGCTCTCGTAGCGGTGGAAGGCATGGGCATTTCTGCTTTTGGCATCAACTGCAACACGGGTCCGGAGCTGATGCAAAAAACAGTCGAAAAATTGAGCCGCGTTTGTAGCTTGCCGATCTCTATCGTTCCCAATGCCGGTCAGCCGGTTTCGGAAGATGGCAAGACTTGTTATAAGCTCGAACCGGAAGATATGGCAGATTATGTAGAACGCTTTGTTAAAGATTTAGGAGTTTCAATTATTGGTGGGTGTTGTGGAACAACACCGGAACATATTCGTGCAATTTCGACTCGCTTAAAAGGACTGGTGCCCACTAGAAAAAAAGTAGAGAAGAAGGTTTATGTTTCGGGTCCGCAAGAGGCGATACCGATTGACAGTTCCGAGGCTTTGGTACGCATCGGCGAGCGGTTGAACGTGCGTGGTAGTAAAAAAGTTCGCGAAGCAGTGGAGAGTGATGATGAAATCCAAATAGCAGTTTTGGAGGAGGTTGTTGAGGAGCAGGTCAAAGACCTTGGTATCGAAATTATTGATGTTTGTATGGATAGTAATATTGTCGAGACAGAGAAGGTTTTGCCGCGGGTGATTTATGAAACGACCAGTGACTTCAAGGGAGCAATGTGCATCGATTCCTTTTCTGTTGAAGCGTTGCAGGTGGCTATCGAGTTTTATCCCGGAAGGCCCATTATCAATTCTATCAGTCTTGAAGAATACGAAAAGGGAGTGAGCAAGCTCGATGCAGTGTTGTCGATTACTCGCCAGCATCATCCGTTTTATGTGGCTTTGGTGAACGGGCCTGAAGGGCCGGGTCAGACGGCGGATGAAAAATATGAATTGGCTGCAGAAATTGTTAAGCAGGCAAAAGAAAAACACAATGTAACCCCCGATCAGATTCTGATGGATGTCAACGCTTACCCCATCGGCTCAGAGTCGGTGGAAGGATTAAACTTTTGCGCCGAAACCTTGAAATGCCTACCGCGAATAAAAGCGATTCATCCTGATTTAAAAACGAGCATTGGTGTTGGCAATTTGACCAATGGTCTGGCTTCGAAACCTTATATGCGAAAAGTTTTGACCAGCGTTTTTCTGGATGAGGCGAGAAAAGTGGGGCTGGATTGCGCCATATTGAATCCCAACCACTATGTGCCACTCGAAAGCTTGACCGAAAGCGATGTGGTGTTGGCTCGAAAAGTGATTCTCGACCGCGATATGACTGCGTTTGAAGAGTTGGAGCAAATAGCGCAGACGAAAAAAACCGGCATTCAGGTTAAAAAAGTTGATTACGACGATCTTTCTTTGGAAGAAAGTATTTGTCAAAAAATCAAAGATGGGTACAAGCAAAAGCAGGAAGGGATCATAGAAAAAGGAGGAGGAGAGTTCCCCTATAAAGACAAAATAGTTGCCGATGTTGCAGAGATTATTGATAAGCATGAACCGTTGAATTTCATCAGCGGTCACCTAATGAAGTCTATGCGTGAGTTGGGTGATGCGTTTGGTCGCGGCGAAGTGAGCTTGCCGCATTTATTAAAAAGTGCTGATGTGATGCGCCATGTCATGCAGTTTCTTGAATCCTTCATGCGATTTCAAAGTGGTGTCGAGCCAGGCGCGGCGATCGACTATAAAGGTGTGGTGGTGATCGGCACGGTGTATCAGGATGTGCACAGCATTGGTAAAGACCTTGCTAAAACCCTTCTCGAAAATTACGGTTACCGGGTGATTGATCTCGGTGTGCAGGTGCCTTTGGAAAAATTTATCGAAACAGCGCGCGCCGAAAAAGCAGATGCCATTGGCATGAGCGCGCTTTTAGTGCAAACCTCAAATCATATGATAACGGTTGCGCGTATGTTGACCGAGGAAAAATTTTCAATCCCCATTCTCATTGGCGGAGCACCGGTGAACCTTCGTCATGCGGGTTATGTTGCCATGCAGGGAGGCGATGACACATCCGCTATTCTTGACAATATTTTTTATTGCGACAGTGGTATGGATGGTGTCAACACAATGGGGCTTTTGATGGATAAAGAAAAAAGGCCTGTGTTGTTAAAGGAAAACCAACAGTCTCTGCTTATCCAATATCAGAAAGCCAAAGGCATTAAGGAGGAGAAGGACAAGCTGCTGGAAACTTTGCCGAGAAGAAAAGTGAGCTTTCGTCATCATGAAGTGCCTGCTGAAGGATATGGAACGCAAAAGGTAGAATTTAAATTGCATAAACTGTCTTTGGATAGAAAAAGCCTTTATTCATTGAACTGGAAGTTTGGAAAAAAATCGAGTTGGATCCAAAAGGGAATTACGGTTGAGCAGTTGCAGAGGCTGGAAAAAGAGTGGGTAGAAAAGGCCGAGCAAAATCGTTGGATCATTCCAAAGGCTCGTTTTGGAATTTTCCCGGCACAGGCGGATGGCGATGAAGTGGTTTTTTATGAATCCGAAAAAAAAGAGAAAGAGCTGGGCCGGTTTAATTTTGATTTGTGTATTGGCAAGGGGAGAAAAGATAAGTTTTCTATTGGCCAATATTTTCATTCGGTCGAATCCGGTCAGTTGGATGCTATTGGTTTGCAAATCACTACTGCGGGTATTGGGGTGGAGGCGGGAATAAAATCGCTTAAAGATCAAAACGATAGCGAATCTGCTTTGTATTTGCAGGGTTTGAGTGACAGGGTGGCTGAGGATATGGCGGAATATATTCATCAATTGCTACGAACAAGAGCAGGTTACAAAAAAGAGAATCGTGGGCAACGTTACAGCCCAGGTTACCCTGCCTTGACAAACCTTAAAGGCAATTCCATTATATGGGATGCCCTGGGAGCAGAAGATTTAGGAGTGACTTTGACGGATGCCAATGAGTTTTATCCTCCGAGCACCACCGCTGCTGTCATTTGTTTTCATAAGGATGCGAGTTATAGCTGATAAGCCAACTATTCTGCCCACTGAGGCTAATTTTAGTAAAAAAGAGTTTGTCTTTAGTAAAGATAAAAATTTGCCGATAAATAGGATGTTAAAGGCCAAAAAAACAGGTTTTGTATGACCGTTTGGGCTGGAATAACTCCTTTATTATTGGTGGTTTATGTGTTGTGTTCAGGTTCTAAATAAAACCTTTATATAATTGATATCATTTGTTAGTATGACAATGACTTAAACCAGAATTAATACAGGATGTTGCCTCACATTGAAGTCGAATGTGGGTCTCTTTCAAATTATAAATCCGCTTTTTTTTAAGGAATGTTGAATCATGTTTAAGCGATTCACTGAGAGAGCGCGTAGAGTTATCATCCTCGCTCGCGAGGAAGCAGAACTTTACCGCCATGAATATTTAGGTACAGAGCACATTTTACAAGGCGTTATCAAAGACGGTGGTGGCATAGCTGTAGCCATTGTGCAAAAAAGCGGAGTAGATCTGACCCAGCTTAAAAAAGAATTGGAGAAGAGCTTGCCTCGAAGTTCCAATTCTCTGATCATTGGCGACATTCCATTTACCTCGCGAGCCAAAAAAGTATTGGAGTTTGCTGTGGAGGAAGCACGTTCGCTAAATCATAATTATATTGGCACGGAGCATCTGCTTTTAGGTCTTTTGAAGGAGAAAGAAGGGGTTGCTTGTCGAGTGCTCAACAGTTTTGGAATGTTCTTTGATGATGTTCGTGAAAAAATTGTTGAAATGTTCAAAGAGCCCACCGAGGCTAATCGTGAAGTTGGTAAAACTCCGACTTTGGATGAATTCAGTCGCGACCTTACCAAGATGGCGTTGGATGGTAAGCTTGACCCGATTGTTGGGCGAGCTAAAGAAATCGAACGTGTGATCCAGATATTAAGCCGTCGCACGAAGAACAACCCTGTTCTGATTGGTGAGCCGGGTGTTGGAAAAACTGCGATCGTTGAAGGTTTGGCGCAATTGATTGTCGAGCGTGAAGTGCCTGATACCCTTTATGATAAACGGGTGGTATCGCTTGATTTAGGTTCGTTGATTGCCGGGACTAAATACCGAGGCCAGTTCGAAGCTCGTCTAAAAGGTATTATGAAAGAAATCATGGCAAATGAAAGTGTCATTCTTTTTGTGGATGAGTTGCATACTCTGGTAGGTGCAGGCGCTGCAGAAGGATCTGTAGATGCATCCAATATGTTGAAGCCGGCTCTTTCTCGCGGTGAAATTCAGTGCATTGGGGCGACCACGTTGGAAGAATATCGAAAGTACATTGAAAAAAATGGCGCGCTTGAAAGACGCTTTCAGCCCATCATTGTGAATCCGCCGACAGTGGATGAGACTATTGAAATTATCAAAGGACTTAAGGTTCCCTATGAGCTTCACCATAGAGCCAAAATTTCTGATGAAGCTATTGTCACAGCTGTTCGTTTTGCAGAGCGTTATATCACGGACCGCTTTTTGCCTGATAAAGCTATTGATGTTATCGATGAAGCAGGTTCCAGGGTGCGTTTGCGAGAGACAACTCAATCTCCAGATATGAAGAAAATTCAAAAGGAGATGGACTTGGTTGTTCGCGATAAGAAAGTTTGCATAGAAAACCAGGAATTTGAAAAAGCGGTCGAGTTGCGCGACAAAGAAGAGGCGCTGATTGAAAAACTGGAAGGCGTTAAAGAAGAGTGGGACAAGCAACGCGACACCAGTGAGCCGCAGATTACAGAAGACGATATTGCCGATGTTGTTTCAAGTATGACAGGAATTCCTCTTTCTCGTATTGAAGAAAAAGAAAGTATTCGCTTATTGAATATGGAGGAGGAGTTGGCTGGTAAAGTTATAGGTCAGGGCGAGGCTATAAAAGTTCTTACTAAGGCTATTCGTCGATCTCGTTCTGGATTGAAAGATATGAAGCGACCTATTGGTAGCTTCCTTTTTCTTGGCCCGACAGGCGTTGGAAAAACCGAATTGGCCAAAGTATTGTCAGAATTCATGTTTGGAGATAGAGATTCTCTGATTCGCTTGGATATGTCGGAATACATGGAGAAATTCAATGTGTCTCGTTTGACCGGTGCGCCTCCAGGTTATGTTGGTTACGAGGAAGGCGGTCAACTGACAGAAAAAGTTCGTCGCAAGCCTTACTCGGTAGTTCTTTTTGATGAAATTGAAAAAGCAAATCAGGATATCTATCATCTCTTATTGCAAATCATGGACGATGGTCGTTTAACAGACAGTTATGGTCGTGTTGTGGATTTCAAGAATACCGTTATCATTCTGACATCTAACATCAGTTCAAGGATGTTGGAAAAAGGTACGAGCCTCGGGTTCCATAAAGACGATGATGAGTTGAATTACGATAAAATGCAGAAGGAATTGAAGCAGGATCTGAAAAAGACATTTAATCCTGAGTTTTTAAACCGATTGAGTGAAACGGTGGTTTTCCGGCCTTTGGAGTTGGAGAATATTGTCAGCATCTTGGATGTTCAACTGCAAGCCCTGAACGAACAGCTTATTCAGCAGGGTCTTACTTTGGATGTGACAGACGGTGCCAAGCGTTGGATCGCAGAAAAAGGGTTTGATGCTACATTTGGGGCTCGACCTTTGAAACGTGCGATACAAAAACATCTTGAAGATGTCTTGTCTGATGAAATGCTCAAAGGCCGTTTCAAGGATGGCGGTCTGATCGAAGTCAGCCTGCAAGATGATAGTCTGGTGTTTGTAGAAAAAACAGATGCCGTGAATGTTGGATGAAAAATAATTTTTTCGCTTAAAAAAGCGCCAATGAAAAAACAGATAAAGTATCAAGTTTCAGCGGGTTACTCCGATGGGGCTTGATGCTTTTTTTTGGCTTAAACTTGGGATGTGAATTTATCTCTATAACCCTTAAAATTTCAGATAGTTCTGGCAAAATGCCAAAATTTTTCAACATATTTTTTGCGGCCTTGGTAGCAATTATTTTTCTGTGGGCTCCTTTTTTGTCTGCGCAGGAAGGTGAAGTTATCGAGTCTGTAAAAATTGTGGGTAATAAGAGGATTGATGAATCTACTATCCTTTATTACATCCAATCGAAGCCGGGCACAGTCCTCTCTAAATTACAAATCCGCAAAGATATCGAGCAGATCTTCAGTCTCGGTCAGTTTAAGGATATCCAGGTGGATACTCAGAATCGCCTTGAAGGTCTTGAGCTGCAGTTTCTTGTTGAAGAAATTCCTTCGATAGGAGAAGTCGAAATTTTGGGGAACTCAAAACTGGAAACCAATGATATCCGCGAAAAAATTGGTTTGCGGCGAGGTGCAACTTTTAATGAGCATCTTGTAAAAGAGAGCAAGAAAGAAATTCTGAAAGTTTATGAAGAGAAAGGCTACTTCTTTGCCGAAACGCGCATTGATATAAAAAAGAATTCTGATAACCTTGTTGATGTGGTGATAAAAATTCGTGAAGGAGAAAAAGTAAAAATAGAAAAGATCCGATTTTCTGGAAACAAGGCTTTTAAAGATAAGAAGCTTGCTGAGGTAATGGAAACGCAAGCAAGAACCTGGTTTTCCTTTATTGATGATTCGGGGGTTTATCAAAAAGATATTCTGAAACTGGATATGTTTAGAATTGAAGGGTTCTATCAGGATAACGGTTATTTAAGGATCAAGGTTCTGGAGCCAAGAATTGATATCAACAAAAAAGCTCGTCAAATTCATATCATTATCCCCATAGAAGAAGGCCCGCAATTCCGTATTAAATCATTGGAGGTAAAAGGGGATGACACTATCCCCAGTGATACAATTTTAAAAAGCCTTTTAACGAAAAAAGGTGATATCTATAACGTATCGCAACTCCGTCAGGACATTATTACGGTTGGAGATTTGTTTTCAACGAAGGGGTTTGCATATGCAGACGTCAATCCAATAACGAAAATTGATGATAATGCTCGGGTTGTTGATCTATCTATAGATATTGACAAGGGTAAAAAGGTTTATGTCGGCAATATCAACATGCTGGGGAATATAAAAACCAGAGATAATGTGATCCGACGTGAATTCAGATTAAAAGAAGGGGAAGTGTTTGATGGTTCCAAGCTAAAACGGAGTAAACAAAGAATCAACAATCTGAATTTCTTTGAAGATGTGAAGATCGATACCCAAAGAGGAGAAAATCCAGAACTGATAGATATCCTAACCACTGTGACAGAAAAACCAACAGGATCATTTACCATCGGTGCCGGTTTCAGTTCGGTTGAAAATCTTATTTTCACAACCTCAATTGCTCAGAATAATCTGTTTGGAAATGGGCATCGAGTAAACCTTACCGCGTCATTATCTTCGATCAGGACAAATTTTAATATCAGCCTTACTGAACCCCGCTTGTTTGATTCCGAAATATCAGCAGGGATTGATGCTTTCAATCAACGCCAGAATTATTTGAGTTTCGATACGAAAACATCGGGGTCTGGATTTCGCCTTGGAAAAAATATCACGGAATATGAATCTTTAAGCTTAGGGTATAGATTCGAGAACGTAGAAGTCACGGGCGTTGCCGCTGCAAATGTAACCGATATCTTTAAGAATGAAACCCGAACAACCAGTCGACTTTCACCCACTTATGTCTATGATAGCAGGGACAACTTTTTAAACCCTTCCAAGGGGTGGAGGCATATGGTAGCATTTCAAATTGCTGGGTTAGGGGGTGCAAAATTTACTCGCTCCAGCTATGAAACTACCTATTATCACCCTCTGGTAGGTAAACTGGTAGGAGCCGCACATGCGAGAGTAAATTTTGCAGAAGGTTATGGAGGAGAGACCCTACCTGCTTTTGAAAGATATTTCATGGGGGGGCCTACTTCGCTGAGAGGATTTACCATTCAAAACATCGGGCCTAAAGATACTAATGGCAACCCCGTTGGAGGAAGCAAATCGTTGGTCCTGAATGTGGAGACGCAATATCCCTTCACCAAGTCGTTGCGAGGTTTTTTGTTCTATGACCGAGGTAATGTTTATGGATCGGGGCCAGACATAAGTTCAACTTCAAAAGATTTTGATTTAGGTGAAATGAGAAATAGTGTAGGTGCTGGGATTCGTTTTATCAGCCCCTTTGGCCCTCTTGGTTTTTCTTATGGCATCAAACTTGACCGAAAGACGGGGGAAAGTTCTGGCGAATTCCATTTTTCCGCAGGCAGTGCATTCTAATTTAAACCACAAGTAAGGATTTGTATTATGCAGGTATTCTTTTCAAAAGTAGTTTGTTGTTCAGTATTTTTAATCGGTTTGTTCTTTTTCGGGCCCATAACAACAACCCCATTTGCAGCAGAGAATAGGGTTGGATTCGTGGATATTCAAAAAGCAGTCATCAGTACTAAGGAGTGGAAAAAAAGCTTCGAAGATTTTAAGAAAGATTTTGCGAATGAGAAAAAAAAGATAAAATCCAGAGAATCCAGGATTAAAAAAATGTTGGCAGATTTAAACAAGCAAAGCTTTGTGCTTGATCCTGAATTGAAGAAAAAAAAGGAAGATAAATTTCGCAAAGAAAAAGTAGCTTTCGAAAGATATGTTCAGGATCAAAATGCTGAATTTGGTAAAAGCGAAAAAGAAATGACACAAAAAATTCTTCTCAAAATGATGAAGGTCATTCAAAAAATTGGTAAAGATAAAAAATATACAATGATTCTTGAACAGAAAGTCGTTCTCTATCATGACAAGGGTAATGACCTGACAAGTTTAGCAACAAAAACCTACGACAGAAGTAATAGATAAACTCCATCCAATTTTTACTGAGATTATGATCGAACGCATTTAATTTCAAATAAAAATTACTTTATCGACTAAGCAGTTTGAGAGCCGGGTTTCTTATGATGGACATAAATGAAATTAAAAAAATCATTCCTCATCGGTATCCGTTTCTTTTTGTGGATCGAATCATCGAATGTGATTTTGATTCCCGCATTGTGGGTATAAAAAATGTGACGGCAGATGAACCTTTTTTTCAAGGACACTTTCCGGAGTTTCCGGTGATGCCAGGGGTTCTTATCATTGAGGCTTTGGCGCAGACGGCTTGCATTTTGGGATTGAAAATTCTCAACCTCGAAGGGCAAGGTTCTGTATTTTTTACAGGGATCGATGGGGCAAAGTTTCGAAAACCAGTGGTCCCGGGAGATCAGTTGCGTCTGGAGTTGACGAAAATAAAACAACGTAAATCTCTTTTTCGATTCGAAGGAAAAGCTTTTGTTGATGATAAGTTGGCAACCGAATGCACTATACAAGCCATGATGGGTAGCGAATAATCTGAATGATTAGATTTTTATTAGATATCTCAGATGCTTAACCCAATTTGAAACCAGATCACTCGTTTTAAACCTTGAACATTCACTCCAGTTCGATCATTGACCCAGGCGCAGAACTGGGGGCAGGTGTTTCAGTTGGGCCATTTTCGATTATTGGTCCGCATGTGCAAATAGGCCAGAAAACGGTCATCGGATCTCATGCCTTAATTGAAGCCAACACGGTAATCGGAGAAGGTTGTAAAATTTTCCATGGTGCGTCGATAGGTGGCGAACCGCAAATCATGGGTTTCGAGGATGTTTCTTCCTCAGTCGAAATTGGCAATGGAACGGTTATACGTGAGTATGCGACCATACACCGATCTGGTTATAAGGATGGCGTGACGCGGATTGGAAAAAATTGCCTGCTAATGGCATATTCTCATTTGGGCCATGACTGTGAAATTGGCGATCAGGTAGTTATAGTAAATGGTACAGGTTTGTCGGGGCATGTCATCGTGGAAAATCAGGCTTTCATTTCGGGTCTGGTAGGGATACATCAATTTGTTCGAATTGGTAGAAACTCGATGATAGGCGGAATGGCCGGAGTGAACCAGGATGTTTTGCCTTTTTCAATGGTGGAAGGAACGCCTGCTCGTTTATTGAGTATCAATGCGGTAGGATTAAAGCGGGCAAACTTTAAACCCAATGTAAGAGCCGCGATAAAAAAGGCTTTTAAAATAATTTCTCAGCCCGGTCTGAATACCAGTCAGTCCGTGGAAAAAATAAGGTCGGAAATTGAAATGCACGAAGAGATTAATCATCTGTTGGATTTTATTAAAAACTCCACTAGAGGGGTGACAAAGTAGTGAGTAAGGTTAAAGTTGGTGTTGTTGGAGTCGGAAGGATGGGTACATACCATGTGGGTATTCTCGCCGAATTGGTTGGCGTGGAACTTACCGCCGTAGTGGATACCGATCCCAAAAATCTAAATAAGATCGATAAAAATTATGGAACTCCAGGTTTCAGCAACCATCAGGATCTTTACGGCAAGGTTGAAGTTGCTGTGGTAGCTGTTCCAACAGGGTTGCATTACCCGATAACAAAAGATTTGTTGAATGCGGGTATTCATGTATTGCTTGAAAAGCCTTGCGCAAATGACCTAGATCAGGCTCGTGAGCTTTTTAAAATTGCCGAAGATAAAGGTCTGACTTTGCATATTGGTCATGTGGAACGTTTCAATGGGGCAGTTCAGGAGTTGCATAAAATCGTTGATTCGCCCATTTTTGTAGAGTGTAAGCGCATGGGGCCTTTTACAGATCGTATTAAAGATGATGGAGTGGTACTCGATATAATGATCCATGATATTGATATTATTCTAAATCTTATTCAGTCTAAAGTAGTTAATATCAATGTGCTGGGCGCATCGGTGTTTTCTAAAAAGGACGATTTGGTAAACGCTCAACTTGAATTCGAAAATGGGTGTATCGCCAACATTCTTGCCAGCCGGGCTTCTCAAAATCAAGTTAGAACCCTCTCAGTCACCCAAAAAGATTCTTATGTTGTTTTGGATTACACCGATCAGGAAATTTATGTACATAAAAAATCTTCCTCTGAGCATAAGCTGAGCAAAGATTCAGTAAGGTATAAACAGGAATCGTTGGTTGAGAGAATCTTTGTGCACAAAGACAACCCTCTTAAACTGGAACTCAAACATTTTCTGGACTGTGCAACGAATGGCCATCAAAGAAAAGTGGCTATCAATAATGAGCTCTATTCTTTGGAAATCGCTTTGAATATTCTTGGTCAGTTCAATAAAAATCATTGAAAATAGTTTCCGCTCGGCGTTTAGATCAGCGAAGAACCACCGCAGTTAATAGGTCGGTATCCCTAAAAATAAATTTGTTAATATTTCCTCCCTTGCAAGGCAGGGCTAACAGTCCGGCCTGAATTTTTGTAATGCCATCCCACCCTACAAAAAAAATCGGATTGATTGCGGGTACCGGAGAAATTCCGATCTACTTCGCCAGAAAAGCCCAACAAAATGGAACGCGGTTGATAAGCATTGGTTTTTCGGATGAGATACAATCCAACCTTTCTCCCTATTCAGAGCAATGCTATTCATTTGGAGTCGGGCAACCGGGTAAAATCCTTGATGCGTTGAAAAAAAATAACGTAGAAGAATTGCTGATATTGGGAAAAGTGGATAAGAGTATTATCTATAAACTTCAATTACCTGATTTGAAATTCATCAAGTTTTTAAAAAATATTGTTACCCATGAAGATAAAGTTTTACTTCTAGGGGTGATTGATGAACTAGAAAAAGAAGGCGTACGTGTTCTAAGTCAGAAAGATTTTTTAGCAGAAATCTATCCCAAGACCGGTGTTCTGACTCGCCGAAAACCGTCTCAAAAAGAATTAGAGGATATCGAATTTGGATTGCCCATTGCGCGAAAACTGGCAGATATGGAAATCGGTCAGACTCTGGTAGTCAAAAATAAAACGGTCATTGCCGTTGAAGCGTTTGAAGGAACAGACAAGGCTATTCAACGTGGATGTGAATTGGCCAAGGGAGGCTGTGTGATAATAAAAGTCAGCAGAACAAATCAGGATTATCGGTATGATAGTCCTGGTATTGGTCCACAAACCATAAGAACTCTCATAGAAGGCGGGGCCTCGGTTTTAGCTTTAGAAGCAGAACGCGTGATGGTGGTGGAACAGGAAAAAGTTGTCAAAATATCTGATGAAGCCAAGCTTGCAGTGACATGTGTTTAGCAGGATGGACTCAGATTCAAGGGGAGTGAGGAAAATGAATATTCTAGAGCCTCATTTCTTAATAGTAGCAGGTGAAGCCTCAGGCGATTTACATGGGTCAAAACTTGTTCAATCTTTATTAGATATTTATCCCAAGGCTCGGTTTACCGGAATGGGGGGGACCCGTATGCGCGATTCTGGTGTTAATACTCTGTTTGGTATTGAGCGCATGGGAGCAGTCGGCCTGGTAGAAATTTTTGCCGATTTCGGTCATTATTTTAGTGTCTATCGCGCCTTGATGAAAGAAATTGCATCGCGTAAATACACCGCAGTGATACTTATCGATTACCCTACCTTGAATCTCAGGCTCGCAAAGCAGGGTCGAAAGCACGATTGTCCTATTTATTATTTTATCAGCCCGCAAGTATGGGCATGGAGAAAGGGTAGAATAAAAGATATTCGTAAGTCGGTGCATAAGATGTTTGTTATTCTACCTTTTGAGGAAGAAATGTACCGCGAAGCAGGTGTTGATGCTGAGTTTTTAGGTCACCCCTTTATCGAAATGGTACACCCGACTCGTACCCGAGAAGAAAGCCTGGAAAAATTTTCTCTGAATTCAGATATAAAAACGGTTGGACTTCTTCCCGGAAGCCGGATGAATGAAGTCACTTCTTTGTTGGATGAAATGTTGCAGGCCGCAGAGAAAATAAAAAAAGAGTTAGGCTCTTGCCAGTTCCTACTTCCTGTTGCTGAATCGATCAATACTGATTTGATTCAACAGAAGTTGGGTTCTAATCCGCTCGATATAAAAATAATTCAAGGTGAAACCTATGACGTAATGAACACTTGCGATACTCTTATAATCGCATCGGGCTCGGCGACTCTTGAAGCGGGAATCATAGGTTGTCCCATGGTGATTGTTTATAAACTGAGTCCATTGACTTATTGGTTGGCTCTCAGGCTTGTAAATACTCCTTATTATGGGTTGGTCAATATTGTAGCGGGAGAAGGCGTTGCTCCAGAATTGATTCAGAGTGAGGCAAACGCAGAAAACATTGCAGCAGAAACTTTGAAATTTTTAAAGAACCCTGAACATTGCCAGGAAGTACGAGATCGATTATTGCGAGTTCGTAAAAACCTGGGTAGTCCGGGAGTAATGAAGGCCGTTGCGTCGAGCATGGCTAATTCATTATCAAAAATAACTCCACATGAAAAAATTTCTCTTTAATTATGTAATTCCCTATCTTCTATATGGAGTTGTTTACCTGTGGTGCGCGACACTTCGCATGAAGAACCTGAATAGCGAGGCGGAAAATCAAATCAAGAGTTTGACCGGACCTTATATTCTAACTTTGTGGCATGGAAGAATTTTTTATCTATTCTATTTTCTAAGAAATCGCCCCGATTATTTTTTATTGATCAGTCCGAGTGCAGACGGAGATTTGTTGGCAAAGCTTGCACGTTTGATGGGATATTCTGTGATTCGCGGGTCTACATTTAAAAAAGCAGTGCCTGCGGCTCGGTCTCTGATTCGCGTTTTGCGAGACGGTCAACGAATCATAATCATTGCAGATGGTTCCCGTGGTCCGCGTTGTGTTGCCCAGTCTGGTTCTTTGCAATTGGCGGCTATTACCAGATTGCCATTGTTTCCAATGACTTTTTCAGCAAAGAACAAGGTAGCTTTGAACACTTGGGACAAATTTATTCTGCCTCTTCCCTTCACCCGCTGTAGCATAAACTTCGGTTCTCCCATTTACCTTGCTTCGCGGACTTCAGAAGAATTGGTTGAAGAAAAACGCCTGGAGCTCGAAACAAAGTTAAACCACCTTTCGTCAGAATGTGACAAAGCTTGAAAACGCTTAAAAATTAACCATTTTCATGAGCATTTTGTCTTAAAATTAGGCACGGGTTCGGGTTTGAATTTAATAGGGGGGTATGGTATAGTTTTTTTCGCTTCTTCAACTCCTTTAAATGCATAGGTTTTTGGTCAGATACTCATGAATGTGTCGACCGTCAGTGTTGGCACGGAAATTGTACACTGCAGGGGTAACGGTGTTATTAAGGGGGTATTTAAGCGAATCAATTAGGTGTCAATACAAACCTGATGGTAAGTCGTTAGCAGACCCTGATCTATCTGAACAAATTGGCTAGAGGTTACTTATGAAAAAGGTTGAGGCAATTATTAAGCCTTTCAAACTGGATGAAGTTAAAGACAAGCTTAATGAAATTGGTATAAAAGGCATAACTGTCAGTGAAGTGAAAGGTTATGGTCGACAAAAAGGTCACACCGAACTATACCGTGGAGCTGAATATGTTGTGGATTTTCTTCCGAAGATAAAAATGGAGATTATTGTCAGTGATACCCAGGTGGAAGATGTGATCAACACAATTATGCAAGCCGCGCAGACAGGTAGAATTGGTGATGGAAAGATTTTTGTAATTGACCTTCAGGACACCATTCGTATTCGAACTGGGGAACGCGGAGAAGATGCTGTTTAGCCTTTGCAATAAGTTGAGTTTGTAACTTGCAGTGGTGGTTCCGGAAAATTTGTTTATTTCAGTTCAGCAGTCGTTATGCGGCGCTGGACTTTTCTGTTTTATTTTAGTGAACTTATTTTAATTAATTTTTGCAGGAGAAATATTAATGACCCCCAAAGAGGCGGTAGCTTTCGCTAAACAAAATAAAGCCCGAGTCATCGATTTGAAGTTTATGGATCTGTTGGGTTCGTGGCAGCATTTTTCTGTTCCCACCAGTGAATTAGCAGAAGACTTGTTTGAAGAAGGACTGGGCTTCGATGGATCAAGTATCCGTGGTTGGCAGGCTATCAACAACAGTGACATGCTAGTTATTCCTGATCCAGCTACAACGGTCATGGATCCTTTTATGAAGCACCCAACCGTTAGCATGATTTGTAATGTTGTTGACCCCATTACCAAAGAAAAATACAGTCGAGATCCGAGAAACATAGCGCAAAAAGCAGAGGCCTATCTTAAATCGACGGGCATCGGCGACACAGCATATTTTGGCCCTGAAGCTGAATTTTTTATCTTCGATAATATTCAGTACGATTCAACAACGAATGAATCTTTTTATTCCATCGATTCAGAAGAAGGAACTTGGAATACAGGTAGTGACGAAGGCCCTAACCTGGGTCACAAACCTCGCCATAAGGAAGGTTATTTCCCCGTTGCTCCCTCCGACACACTACAAGACATTCGAACTGAAATGATGTTGACGATGGAACAAGTGGGTATCACCATGGAGTGTCATCATCATGAAGTTGCCACTGGTGGGCAGTGTGAACTCGCGATGCGTTTTTCGTCACTCGTAGATAATGCCGATAAACTGATGTGGTACAAATACATTGTTAAAAATGTTGCCAAAGCACATGGTAAAACGGCGACATTTATGCCGAAACCTATGTATGGCGATAACGGTACAGGAATGCATACCCATCAGAGTATCTGGAAGGATGGTAAACCTTTGTTTGCCGGGAACAGTTATGCCGGATTTAGTGAAATGGGACTGCACTATATTGGTGGAATTTTGAAACATGCCAATGCTATTTGTGCACTTACAAATCCGACCACTAACTCCTACAAAAGATTGGTACCTGGTTTCGAAGCACCGGTAAACCTGGCTTACTCAAGTCGAAACCGAAGTGCCTCAATTCGAATTCCAATGTATTCACCGAGCCCCAAAGCAAAACGTTTGGAAATCCGTTTTCCGGATCCATCCTGTAATGGTTACCTTGCATTCTCAGCGATGCTTATGGCAGGATTAGATGGGATTCAAAATAAGATCGACCCCGGTGAGCCGTTAGATAAAAATATTTATTCTCTTGGGCCGGAGGAATTGGCTAATATACCTACCTTGCCTCATTCATTGGAAGGTTCCATTCAGGCTCTAGAAGATGATCATGAGTTTTTGCTGAAAGGCGATGTATTCACGCAGGATGTTGTGGAAACTTGGATAGATTACAAAAGAGAGAATGAAATTGATCAAATGAGATTGCGACCGCATCCACTTGAGTTTCAAATGTACTACGATTGCTGATTTGGTGGACGCTGGAGAGTAGTGAAGATGTCATTTCGAAAACCCCTTGGTCACCCAAGGGGTTTTTT
>Ga0209631_10004051_pt1 | contig 16421 bp, 18 predicted proteins | sample COG_08_FD_184752 | JGI IMG/M metagenome (GOLD analysis project Ga0209631, IMG submission 184752) | Pelagic Microbial community sample from North Sea - COGITO 998_met_08 (SPAdes) (version 2) | ecosystem: Environmental > Aquatic > Marine > Neritic zone/Coastal water | place: Helgoland, sampling...
TACAAAATTAGCAGGGAAAGAATTAGACAAATAGAAAATAAAGCTTTTGAAAAACTTCAAAAACATATGTTGATTTCAGCGAAATCTAAAAATCTACTATCTGCAGATTAAACATCAAAAGGATTTTCTAAAAGAATTGTATCTTCTCTTTCTGGACTCGTTGAAATACTTGATACTTTAGTTCCAATAAAGTCTTCTAAAGCATAAATATATTTTTTAGCATTTTCAGGGAGTCCTTCAATATTTTTTGTTCCTTGTGTAGAAGTTTTCCATCCAGGAAATATTTTATAAATAGGTTTTATCTTTAATTGATCTTCAACTGCTGCAGGAAGATAATTTATTTTTTTTCCATCCAACTCATATTCAACACACATTTTGATCTCATCTAATTCATCTAGAACATCTAATTTTGTCAATGCTATACCATCAATTCCTGAAATTTTAATTGTTTGTCTAACCAAGACACCATCAAACCATCCACACCTCCTTTTTCTACTTGTTACAGTTCCAAATTCTTTTCCTCTTGAACCAAGTATTTCTCCAACTTTATCATTTAACTCTGTTGGGAATGGTCCTTCACCCACTCTAGTTGTGTAAGCTTTTGTAATACCAAGAACATAGTGAATTGAATTTGGTCCACAACCTGTTCCAGTGGCCGCACTAGAAGCAACGGTGTTTGATGATGTTACAAATGGATAAGTGCCATGATCAACATCTAATAAAATTCCTTGTGCTCCTTCAAATAATATCTTTTTTTTTTGTTTTTTAAATTCATCAATTCTTAGCCATACTGGTTGAGAAAATTTAAGTATTTCTGGGGCAATTTTTAAGAGTTCTTTTTTAAGTTTATCTTTTTCAAATATTTTTTTTCCCAAGCCTTTTCTAATTGCATTATGATGATGAAGGACTGTTTCTAATCTATGATCAAGATTTGTTTCAGATCTTAAATCCATAACACGAATTGATCTTCTTCCAACTTTATCTTCATATGCAGGACCAATTCCACGTCTTGTAGTTCCAATCTTTCCTTTTCCTGCTGCATCCTCTCTTATCTCATCCATTTCTCTGTGAAATGGTAAGATTAAATTTGCAGACTCTGAAATTATAAAATTATTTATATTCACCTCAACTCCTTTGGATTTTATTTCCTCAATTTCTTCTAATAATGCCCAAGGATCAACGACAACACCATTCCCTATTATAGATATTTTGTTTTTTCTAACAATTCCAGAAGGAAGTAATCTTAATTTGTAAGTAACACCATCAATAACTAATGTGTGGCCAGCATTGTGACCACCTTGAAAACGAATAACAACATCTGCTTGATCTGATAACCAATCAACTATTTTGCCTTTTCCTTCATCACCCCACTGTGATCCTACAACAACTACATTTTTCATTATCTATATTTTTTTTTTATACTTATTGAACTTAAGTGGTTAATTGGACCATGGCCTTTACCATAGTTAAGATTAGATCTTATAGAATTGTTTACATATTTAGTTGCTAGCTCACAAGATTTCTTTAGACTTTTTCCACATGAGAAGAATGTGGCAATTGCAGATGATAGAGTACACCCAGTTCCATGTGTATTACTAGTTGTAATTTTTCTATTTTTAATAATTTTAATTTCTTTTTTATTAACAAAAATATCTTGAACAATATTGGATTTTAAATGACCTCCTTTTATAAAAACATTTTTTGCTCCAAGCTGAATCATTTTACTTGCAGCAAATATCATATCTTCTTTTGTTTTTATCTTAATACCAGTCAATATTTCTGCTTCAGGTATATTGGGAGTTATCAAGCTAACTTTTTTCATTAATTTATGTTTCAATAATTTAACTGCCTTGTTATCTATTAATTTTGCACCACCTTTAGCAACCATAACTGGATCTAAAATTACTTTTTTAACTTTAATAAAATCTAATGATTTAATTACAGAAATAATCACTTTAGTAGAATGTAGCATTCCAATTTTTATAGCATCGGGTTTAATATCTCTAGATGTAAATTTGATTTGCTTAGAAATTTCTTTAGGATTAATAGGAACTATTGACTTAACACCTGTAGTATTTTGAATTGTTACAGCAGTTATAGCTGTCATTGCATATGAACCTAGGGTAGTTACAGTTTTTATATCAGCTTGAATGCCAGCGCCTCCTGATGAATCTGATCCTGCGATAATTAATATTTTAGATTTTGGTTTCAATTTATTTAATTTTTTTTTTAATAATATTGATACATTTTTTAAGTAATCTTTTATTTTCACTTTCTCCCATTACTCTAATTTTTGACTCTGTACCTGATTTTCTAACTAGTATTCTTCCTTGTCCTTTTATTAGTTTTTCTGCAATTTTTATAGAATTTTTTACTTCAATACTGTTAATTATATTTTTATTCTTTACTTCAATATTTTTTAATATTTGAGGTATCTTTTTAAAAGTATGAAAAAAATTACTTGCCTTATTACCTTTTCTTAAAGAATATAAAACTTCTAGAGCTACTAATAAGCCATCACCTGTTGTTGCAAATTTTCCTAAAATAATATGACCTGATTGTTCACCTCCAAAATTAAATTTTTTTTTCTGCATTTTTTCTTTGACATATCTGTCACCAACATTTGCCCTTATGAAATTTATTTTTTTTAATTTAAAAAATTTTTCTAAACCATAGTTAGACATCAGAGTCCCCACTACTCCTCCTTTTAACATTCTTTTATTTTTCCATCTAACTGCTAATGCAGCTATAATTTGATCCCCATCAATTATATTTCCTTTTTCATCACACATTATAATTCTATCTGCATCACCATCTAGTGAGATGCCTATATGAGCATTATACTTTTTTACTGCAGATTTTATTTTATTAGGAAATGTTGATCCACATTTTTTGTTAATATTTAAACCATTTGGTTTAATCCCAATAGCTATTACTTTTGCTCCCAGAGATTTTAATAATTCAGGACCTGCTTTATATCCTGCTCCATTTGCACAATCTATTACTATTTTTAACCCCCTCAAATTAAATTCTTTACTAAAGTTTTTTTTTAATATCTTAATATAATTTTTGTTAGCACTTTCTAATCTTTTTACTCTTCCCAGTTTTTTTGGTTTAGATAAATTTTTTTCAATTTTTTTATCTATTAACTTTTCTATTCTTTTTTCAATCTTATCAGATAACTTTAATCCATCTGGTCCAAATAACTTTAAGCCGTTATCAGAATATGGATTATGTGATGCCGTAATCATAATGCCCATATTTGCCTTCATAGTTTTTGTTAACATTGCCAAACCATTTGTTGGCAATGGTCCAAGCGTGTATACGTGCATTCCAGCTGAAGTAAGACCAGATACCAAAGCTGGTTCTAACGTATAACCTGATAGTCTTGTATCTTTTGCAATTATTGCTATTTGCTTTTTTTTTTTTTGACTTTTAAAATGTGTACCTGAGGCTAGTCCAAATTTAAAAAACATATCTCCATTAATATATTTGCTATTAACAACTCCTCTTATTCCATCTGTTCCAAAATATTTTTTTATCATTAACTTTTTATTAGCTCTTTAAATACTTTTATACTTTGCATTAGTTCATTTACATCATGAGTCCTTAAAATTTGAACTCCCTGCATCATTAAAAATAAAGATGAAGCAATAGTTCCCCCGACTCTTTCCTTAGTATCATTTTTTCCAGATAAATCTTTAATAAATCTTTTTCTAGAAACTCCAAGTAGTATAGGAAAACCAAGTGCATGAAAAATAGAAATACTCCTAATCAAGTTCATATTATGTTTCAATTTTTTTCCAAAACCTATACCTGGATCAATTATTATATTATTATGTTTAATGCCTTTGGATCGTAAAAATTTTATTTTATCTTCAAAAAAATCATAAATGTCTAATAATTCATTTTTATAATTTGGATTATTTTGCATATTTTCTGGATTGCCAATTGAATGTTGAATGACAAAAGGAGTTTTATATTTTTTTAATATTTCAATAGTTTTTGTGTCATAACTTAATCCTGAAACATCATTAATTAATTTAACACCCATATTAATTCCTTTGCACATAATTTCAGCTTTTCTTGTATCAATAGACAGTGGTATCTTTTTTCTAATTTTACCTATTATTCTCTTTATTCTATTCCACTCTTCTTTAGTGCTAATCGCTTTAGATCCAGGACGTGTAGACTCTCCACCTACGTCAATTATATCTGCTCCAAAATAAAACAAATCTTTAGCGTGTGTTAATCCTTTATCTTTTTTATTAAATTTACCTCCATCAGAAAAACTATCAGGTGTTAAATTTAAAATACCCATTATGTTTGGAGTTTTTGTAAAATGTAAGTTTGAAAAGTTTTTATTTTTTTTAGTAATATTTTTTAGATCCTTATTAATTTTATTTCTCAAGTTTATTGGTAATTTTTTGATATCTTTTATCTCTATTAATTTTTTTATTTTTCTTGAAATAATTTCTACTTTGTTAAATGAAATTTCTTTATTACCATTTAAGGGTAAACTCTTTTTTGAATTAACTAATTTAATTGATGATTTACCATAATGAAAATTACACACTCTTGTGTAATATTTTTTCATTTTTATTTAATGAACTATTTTTGGCTTAAGACCCATAGAGCTAAGAGCTGAACCTTTGTCATCCTCTTCAACCTTCAAGTCTTCCTTATTAGATGGGTATATATTTTTATTAATCAAATTTTCTATCTCCTCACCAGATAAAGTTTCATACGTAAGAAGCGCTTTTGCTAATTTATGCAAATCATCTATTTTTTCAGTTAAAATTTTTCTTGCTCTATCATAACCTTTATCAACAATTTTTCTTATTTCAGAATCTACTTTTCTGGAAGTTTCCTCAGACATATTTTGTGTACGAGCGACTGATCTTCCCAAAAATACCTCTTCCTCATTTTCACCATAGGCAACTGGTCCCAACTCTTTGCTAAGACCTGCTTTCATAACCATTGCTCTTGCTCTTTTTGTTGCTTGTTCAATATCGCTTGATGCTCCTGTCGTAACTTTATCTTCTCCAAATATAATTTCTTCAGCTACTCTGCCACCCATTGCTATAGCTAATTGTGCATGAAGCTGTTCTCTTGTTTGAGATAATTCATCTCTTTCGGGCAGTTGCATTACCATTCCTAATGCCCTTCCTCTTGGAATAATTGTTGCTTTATGAATTGGGTGTGCTGCGTCTTCATTAATTGTTACTATTGCATGCCCTGCTTCATGATAAGCAGTTAAAGTTTTTTCTTCCTCTGTCATCACCATAGATCTTCTTTCAGCACCCATCATAACTTTATCTCTAGCTTCTTCAAATTCAACTAATGTAACTATTCTCTTGTTTTTTCTAGCAGCAAGTAATGCTGCTTCGTTAACTATATTGGCTAAGTCTGCTCCTGAAAAACCTGGGGTTCCTCTTGCAATTGTTCTTAAACTTACGTCTGGAGTCATCTTGATTTTTTTAACATGAACTTTTAGTATTTTTTCTCTTCCTATTATATCTGGAAGTCCAACAACAACTTGTCTGTCAAATCTACCTGGTCTCAACAAAGCTGGATCTAATACATCTGGTCTATTGGTTGCTGCAATAATTATGACACCTTCGTTTGTATCAAAACCATCCATCTCTACTAAGAGTTGGTTTAAAGTTTGTTCTCTTTCATCATTCCCACCACCAAGACCAGCTCCTCTACTTCTACCGACAGCATCTATTTCATCAATAAAAATAATACATGGTGAGTTTTTTTTACCTTGTTCAAACATATCTCTTACTCTTGAAGCTCCAACACCAACAAACATTTCAACAAAATCTGAACCTGATATTGTAAAAAAAGGAACTCCCGCTTCACCGGCTATAGCTCTCGCAAGTAAAGTTTTACCAGTTCCTGGTTGACCAACTAACAAACATCCTCTTGGTATCTTGCCACCCAATCTACTAAATTTTTTTGGGTCTTTTAAAAATTGAACAACTTCTTCTACTTCTTCTTTTGCTTCTTCAACCCCTGCAACATCGTTGAATGTTACCTTTCCTTTTAATTCGTTCATCATTTTTGCTTTAGATTTACCAAAACCCATTGCTCCACCTTTGCCACCTTGCATTTGTCTCATAAAAAAAATCCAAACAGCAATTAATAACAACATAGGAAACCATGACAATAAAACTCCAAATAATGATGGCATTTTGTCTTCAATAGGCGCCGCTGAAATACTGACACCTTTGCTAGATAGTTTTTCAATTAAGTTTGGATCATTGGGAGAGTATGTGGAAAAGGTTTTTCCATTTGCAAGTGTGCCTTTAATATTATTTCCTTGAATTTCTACTTTTACAACACCACCATTGTCAACTTCTGATAAGAATTCTGAAAATATAATTTTATTGTTTTGTCCAATATTAGATTGAGGATTTTTAAACATATTATAAAGGCCAATAGTTAAAAAAACTATTGCTGCCCACATTGCTAAATTTTTTATATTCATACAGATAAGATAATAATTATTATTAATTTAACAAGTGTCAAATTGTTACTAAATTTCCTTATAATTCTATTTTTCTTTAGATATTAATATAGTTTCATTAGTTTTTTCTATAAAGCAACCACCAAGGGTAGCTTTTAAAAATGATTTAGAGTTTAGTGATTCAATCAATTCATCAATACTTTTGCCTCTGGCTGGATAGTGTTTTTTTCCTAATATTTGAATAATCTTTGTTAATGATCTAAAAATTACTTCGTGCGATTGAATAAAAAAAAATTTATTTAAAATATAAATATTTTTTTTTTTGAAAAAAAACACGTTATCTTTTAAATTTCTATCTACATAAAATTTGATTGATTTTTCAGAGTCTTTTAGATTGTCAATCGTTAATTCAAGTTTTTTTTTATCAAACCCTTCAGCTTCAAGTAATTTTAATACTTTTCTAATTCTGGTTCTTCTAAAATTCTCATTTTTATTTGATGGATCTTTTACAAAAAAATTGAATACCTTATTGGATATATAGATTAAATCCTTTTTTTCTAATCCTAGTAATGGTCTTAAAATATTCAAATCTTTGTCTTTATATTTAGTTTTTTTATTGAATGAAGTTAAACCTTTTAGTCCACTACCTCTAACTATTCTAATAAGGAAATTTTCAGATAAATCATCTATATGATGCCCGAATAATAAATTTTTAATATTGTTTTTCTTACATTCCTTTGAAAGTAAATAATATCTCTTATCTCTAGCTAATGATTGAATATTCTTTAATGGTTTTCTACCTTCCCATGCTAAAATCTCACTTTGAACATTAATTTTTTTTAAAATATTTTTTACTCTTCTTGCCTCTATTGAAGACTCTTTTCTAAGTTTGTGATCAACTATAAAGGATTTTAATTTTATATTATTTTTTATTGCATAACATTTTGCCAAAAATGCTAACGCTAGGCTATCTGGTCCTCCAGAAACAGCGATTGCTAAGCTTTCTTTAGTATTTAAAGAGTCTGAAAAATTATTGAATATTTTTAATATTCTTTTTTTATTTAGATGATTAAAAATTTTATTATGAGCTTTGTTTTTGACAATCAAATTTTTTAGATTCATACTTTGCTTTTTGAAGCACAGATTGCTTTGCTTTTGGATATTGCTTTCCAACTGCACCAATCATTTTACAACCTTGTCCTTTTTCTCCTATCTGCACCATTGATACACCAAGTTTTAATAAATTTATAGGAGCCTTCTCACCTTTTGGATATTTTTGATACCCCTCAAGGTAAGCCGATGCGGCGTCAGTATATAATTGTCTAATTCTAAATGTTTCTGCATACCAATACTGAGCATTACCAGCTAAGTTATGTGTAGGATTTGAAACAACAAACTCTCTGAATGCTCTTTCTGCAGTAGTGTAATCACCTACTTTCAAAAAGCTAGTTGCAAACTCATATTGTTTTTCAGGTGTTTCATTAGGAAGTATTTTTTCCTCCGTTTGAAATGTTTCTGTAACTACTGAATTCGTACTATCTATAGATTGTGTTTCTTGAGTCTTTTGATCATTTTCTGAGTCTTTATATGAGATGGATCCTAAATCTTGTGGCTCTGAAGATCCTGGTAAATCTTGTTCTGGTTTTTTTTTAGACAATTTCTTTTTTTTATTAACTGTAGAGTCTGAAAAACTTTCTAAATCCTGAAATCTTATTTGGTTATCCACTTGTATTTTTGATAATCTATTAGATAATTTGTCTACTTTAAAATTAACTTCTTCAAATTTATTCGTTAATTCTTGAAATTGTTTTTCAATTTCAGATAGTTTTAGCAAATGCCTTGTTAGAACGTCCTCTGAATTTTGAGTATTTAAGCTTTCTGAATTATTACTTATATTGATTGAGTCTGAATATACTGCTTTTTCAAGTGTCTTAATGTCTTTTTGAATTAATTCCAATATCTCATATAAATTATGATTATCAGCAAAAGACATAGCACTGAACAAAGAAAATATAATAGTTAAATTTATTTTAACTATTTTTTTATAAATTAACATTAGGTCTAATTAGTAATTATAATGATGGCAAAAAAAAGACCCTAGCATATTTATGTTAGGGTCTTTTGAAATTTAAATATTAGTTAGCTTTTACTGTAACTGATCTTCTGTTTTTTGACCAAGATAAAGGTGTAGAACCTGAGTCAACTGGTCTTTCTTTTCCATAGCTAATAACTGAAATTCGGTCTGAAGAAATACCATATGTCATTAAATAATCTTTAGCAGAATTTGCTCTTCTTTCTCCTAATGCTAAATTGTATTCTCTCGTACCTCTTTCGTCAGCATGACCTTCTAATACAACATTAATTTTTGAATTTTTTCTTAACCAAGCTGCTTGTTTTCTTAAAGTTTCTCTTGATGCGGTTGTTAAAACTGTTTCATTAGTTGCAAAGAAAACTCTATCTTTCACACCACTCGCTAAATACTCAACTGTATCAGCTCCTGTATAAACATCGCCTTGTGTTTGATTTTTTACACTTTTAGTTGCACAAGCTGATAAAACTAAACCTGCAGCTAAAACTAAAAACCCATTTTTTAAAATTTTGCTTAAGCTCATTGTTACTCCTTAATACTTATTTATAATACCTCATTTTATTCATATTTAACTAGACGATTCAAGATAAAATTCAAGTTAAATAATGTTTAATTTCCTAATAATGATGACCAAGATGGGTCTGAAGCATCTGTCTTAGTTTTAACTAATTTTTCGTTATATCCTGTTAAGTCAATAGACCATAATTTAGCTGAGAATCCTTCTCCCTTAGAGTTGGTCTTTGTTTCTCTATAAAAAATCAATACTCTACCATTTGGGGACCATGATGGAGCTTCTTGATAAAAGTTTTCTGTTAAAAGTCTTTCGCCTGTTCCATCCGTTCTCATGACACCAATGTAGAATTTACCTTTATGTAATTTTGTAAAAGCAATTAAATCTCCTCTTGGAGACCATACAGGTGTACCATAAAGACCATTTCCAAATGAAATTCTTTTTATACCTTTTCCATTACTTCTCATTATATATATTTGTTGATAGCCACTTCTGTCAGAATTAAAAGTAATATACTTTCCATCTGGAGAAAATGATGGCGATGTATCAATAGATGGATGTTTGGTAATTCTTTCAACAATTCTGTTTTCAAGATCCATAGTATAAATGTCTGAATTTCCATCTTTCGCAAAACTCATTATAATTTTTTTTCCATCAGGAGAAAATCTTGGAGCAAATGTCATGCCAGGAAAATCTCCTACTACTTCTTGCATACCAGTTTCAATATCAAGCAAATAAACTCTAGGTAGATTTTTAAAGTATGATAGATATGTAACCATTTGATTGGTTGGGCTAAACCTTGGTGTTAAAACCAACTCATTTCCCAATGTTAAAAACTTATTATTAAATCCATCTTGATCCATAATTGCTAATTTTTTTATTCTTTTTGTTTTTGGGCCTTCTTCTGCAACATAAATTATTCTAGTATCAAAATACCCTTTCTCGCCTGTCAAGCGTTCATAAACTTTGTCTGAGATTATATGTCCAACTCTTCTCCAATTATTTGGCACTGTTGTAAAAGCTAGTGCCATCATTTCTTTTCCAGCTAAAACATCCCACAATCTAAACTCTACTCTTAACTTTTCGTTATCATAAATAACTTTACCCGTTATTAATGCTTGTGCTTTTATCAGATTCCAATCTTCAAATCGTGGTTTTAAGTTTGCAATGTCTGGATTTTGTAGAAAAGCATCTTTATTGAGTGGATTGAATAAACCTGATTGTTTTAAATTATTCTCTACTACGACAGATATTTCTATACCTATATTTTCTTTCTTCAAAATCTTTTTAAAACTTTTTTTACTATCTTCATCTATAGATAGTGGGGAAACTGCAACAGGTAGAGGGCTTAAATTTCCTCTGGTAATATCAACTTCTATTAAAGCTATTGCTTTGATTGGAAGTATGATTAAAAATATAAATAAATATCTCAGTAACATTTTATCCTTCTAACATTTCTCTTGCATCAAAGTTAAGTTGTAATTCTTTCCATCTCTCATAGCCTGTAGTAGGGACTCTAAGAGGTTGACAAAGTTTTATAGCTCTCAATGCACTTTCAGCTAAAACTTTGTAAAATCCTTGACCAGGTTTGTTCATTCTAGCATGGTCAATAATTTCAGATCTTATAATAGATCCATCTGGTTTTAATTGTAACTTAATTCTGACTAATAAATCTTCATTGTAAGGCAGTCCTAAAGGAATGCTCCAACATCCAAAAATTTGGGCTTTTAAAGCATCTTCTTCACTTAAAGATAAACCTGAAAAATCGATATTTTTATCTTGATCTTGGGTTATTTTATCTAATTTTTTATTTGTTTCTGCGCTTTCAACCTTTGATTTGTCAATTAATGCAGCGATACTATTTGGGTCAAATAAATCTTTTTTTTCAAATTCTGAAACTTGTTTAACTTCAGATTCTATTTTTTCGGGATTTTGTTTTTCATCTTTAATTTTTTCAACTTTTTTAATTTTATCATCAGGTAAAGGTACAGCATCTGGTTTTTCTTTTTTTACAATTTTTGGGGGAGCCTGCTCAGAAACTATCTTTTTTTCCTTTTCCTTAATTTTTTCTATTATTTTTTTAGCTTTTGGAGCAAAGGGAATATTAGTTTTATCTGTAATTTGAATTAGTTCAACCGATACAATTGGTGGAAGATCAATAGGTTTTTTTGTTAAAAATGGCAAACTCATAGCTGTAATCATAACTATTAAGGTGTGAAGACCAAAAGAAATAAAAATATTTCTATTCAATTTTTTTTACCCTTCTTTATATGGTTCAGAAATCAATGCTACTTTAGTAAATCCAGAACCAGACAACATACCCATAATTTCTAATACTCTACCATAATTTATTGTTTTATCACCACGAACGTAAATTCTAGTATCTGTTCTATTTTTAGATACAGCTAAAATTTTTGCTATTATTTTATCATACTCAACTTTAGACTCTTGAATAAATATTTCTCCTTTTGAATTTATAGACAAAGTTAGAGGTTCTAATTCTTCAGGTAAAGAATCTGCTGAACTTTCTGGTAGATCAACTTGGACTCCTACTGTTAATAATGGCGCTGTTACCATAAAAATAATTAACAATACTAGCATTACATCTACAAAAGGAGTGACATTAATTTCACTCATTGGTTCTTTTGAAGAGCGATTTAATTTGAAAGCCATTTTAAATTATTGATAAAAATCTTTTTGAAAAATTTTCTAATTTTTGTGAATATTTTTTAGAGTCATTATTAAATTTATTATAAGCAACAACTGCTGGTATTGCAGCTAACAATCCTAAGGCAGTTGCAAATAAAGCCTCTGCTATACCTGGTGCAACAATTGCTAAACTTGTATTTCTTGAGATTGCGATTGACTGGAATGAATTCATTATTCCCCATACAGTTCCAAATAAACCTATAAATGGAGCAGTAGATCCAACTGTTGCTAGAAAAGTAAAACCCTTGTCAAGCTTAGCCATTTGTTTTTCTATATTGACTTCAAGCATTCCACTCATTCTTTCATTAAGATTAGATTTGCTTTTAGTTTTCAATAAAGTTTGCATAGAGTCTTTAAACATTGATGCCATAGGATTTTCTACACTTACTGGTAAACTATTATAAAAAGTTTCTGCAGATCGTGCTCTCCAAAATTTTTCTTCAAACTCTTCTGACTCTAAGTTAATTTTTTTAAATAATTTAAATTTTTCAATAATAATTGCCCAAGAGTAAATAGAGCAAACAATCAACATAATGATCACAGTTTTTACTACAAAATCAGCCCGTAGAAATAAGCTTAACAATGAAAAGTCAGTATTGGATGCAAGTCCTACTGCTTGAGATGTGATATCAGCTTCCATAAATATGATTTCACACTTAAATGTGTCATGAATTTGTCTTTATTAAACTTAATTTATCCCTCTATTTTATAGGTTTCATAATAAAAACTGGCGATTAGGATTGCATCAGCTTTATTAGAGTCTTTTTTTTTTGATAATTTAGATGAAAAATAAGGAAATATCTCTATGGCCTTAGTTCTGCTAGCATCTTTTTCTGAATTTATAAGATTAAAATATTTTTTCCATTTTGCTGGTCTTACAAAATACATGGGCAATTGCATTGCAGAACATAAACCTTTTAAAATTCCAAAAGATTGACCAAAATTAAACATACTTGTTACTCCTTGGCCTGGCATCGCAGAAACTTGCTCGATAACTACTTTAATATTTTCTTTTTTTATATCTTTAATTCGTAAAGAGATTTCATGAAACAGTTGAGCGCCATTTACTTGTTTTTTATTCTTTTTACCCTCTGGCATATTGGGCATTTCAATAACATCTACTATTTTTCCATCTTGAAAAAAACAAATAGAACCTGTAATACCTGGGTCAATTCCAATTATGAGCATTAGTTATTTGCAAAGTTAACATTTGAATAAACATTTTGAACATCATCGTCATCTTCTAAAGTCTCTAAAAATTCAATTGTATTTTCTTTCCTATCTTTCATGACATCAACATTGTTTAGTGGTACCCATTCAATCTCTGTTGAGATAAAATTAGCTATTATTTTTTCTAGTTTTTTTTTTACATTATAAATCTCACTCATTGCGCATTGAACTTCGTGATAATCATCGTGTGAAATACATTCATCAGCCCCAGACTCAATAGCTAGCTCAAGTATCCGCTCTTCAGAAATTTCTTTTTTATCAACTTTAATAATTCCTAATTGGGTAAAATTATGTGAAGCAGAACCTTGTGTTCCTAAGTTTCCACCACTTTTTTGAAATATTGTTCTAATATTTGAAGCTGTTCTATTTTTATTGTCAGTTAAAGTTTCAACTATAACAGCAATTTTATCTGGACCAAAGCCTTCGTATCTTAAGTTCTCAAAATTATTCTCGTTATTAGAGGATGATTTGTCTATCGCTCTCTCAATATTATCTTTTGGCATATTAGCTGACCGTGCGGCTTGAATTGCAGATCTTAGTCTTGGGTTCATATCTGGGTCTTTATCGCCTAATTTTGCAGCTACACTAATTTCTTTTGATAATTTAGAAAATATTTTAGATCTTTGCTTATCTGCTTTTCCTTTAGAATGTTTTATACTAGCCCACTTTGAATGACCTGACATGATAGTTATTGAGAATTTTTTAACTCTCCTCCATATATAAAACTTTCAATCTTTTTTGCTAAACCTGTTTTTAAATCAGCTTCAACTATCACACCACACAAACTTATATTACCAGGTGTTGGTAAATTTTTTTCTCTATCTTCTTTTAAAAATCTTTTAATAGAAATATTTTTGTCCATACCAATCACAGAATTATAATTACCCGACATGCCAGCATCAGTTTGATAAGCAGTTCCTTTTTCTAAAATTCTAGCATCATTTGTTGGAACATGTGTATGGGTTCCAACAACAAGTGTTGCCCTTCCATCGAAAAAATGTCCTATAGCCATTTTTTCACTTGTTGTTTCACCGTGAAAATCTAAAATTAAAATATCATAATCTTTAGTTAAACTATTTTTTTGAAGAAATTTTTTAGCAGAATCAAACACATCATTAGACTTTTTCATAAACACGTTTCCCATTAGGTTAAGGACACCTACACGAACACCATTATTTAAAGTAAATATTTCAAAGCCCCTGCCTGGTGACGGTGAAATTAAGTTATGAGGTCTTAGCAATCTATTTTCTTTCTCTATATGATCTGCAGTTTCTTTTTGATCCCAAATATGATTCCCAGAAGTAATAACATTTACTCCACATTTAAAAAGATTATTTGCAATTTCTTCAGTGATGCCTACACCTTGCTCAGAACAATTTTCTCCATTAACAATTACAAAATCAATTTTTTTTGATTTGATTTGTTCTGGTAGAAGTTGTTCCACTGCACTACAACCAGATAAACCAATTATGTCCCCCAAGAAAAGTATTTTCATTTTAATATATGTATTTATTTGTTACAATATAATCTAATCTTTTATCATATTTATTTACTGGAACCCTATTAATTTTTTGAACAGAAAAAGCTAAACCTATTTTAATAATTTTTTTAGTTTTAGAGATTTTTGTAATGAATCGGTCATAATAACCTCCACCATATCCTAACCTATTTAAACTATTATCAAATGCAACCAAAGGGATAAATAAAATATCAGGATAAACTTTTTTTTTAGTTTCTGGTTCAGGTATTCCATATTTGTTTATTATTAATGGATCAGAAAATGCCCATTTATAAAAATCCATTTGAAAATTTTTCTTTATCACTGGCAAAGAAATATCAAAATTTTTTTTTTTAAATTTTTTTAATAACTCTAAATCATCAATCTCAAAATTTACAGGGAAGTATCCTCCAATATTTTTTTTGCTTATCTTTTTTTGTTTAAGTAGATTTACAACTTTATCAAAATCAATTTGAATTTTTCTTCTATTAACTTTTTCTCTTAGTTTAAGAATTCTTTTTCTTATTTTTGATTTTAACACAGGTTTATTGAACAGATTTTTCTAAATTAACTTTTTCTACAAAGTTTTCAATTTCATCTGTAGCTTCTTCAATTATTTTTTCATATTCTTGTTTATTTTTTTCAATTTCTTTTTTAAAATTTTCATGTTCATTTGACAGTCTATTTAATTCATCTTCTTTTTGATCTTTATAATCATAGACTAATGATTTCAATTCTCGAAATTTGTCTGACAAATTTTTTATTTCATTTTTTTTTTGTTCCACTTTTTTTTTTGTTTCAAAATACTCATCCATTATTTTAACTGATGTAATCAATAAAAGTTTATTTTCACCTATGTTTCCCAAGTCATCTTTTAAATCATTAAACTTTTGATTAATCTGAGATAATAATTCTTCCAGATGCTCTTCTTGACCATCATCACAAGATAAAAGAAAGTTTTTACCATTGAATTTAATATTTACGTTTGCCATTTGTCTATTTCCTCTAATAAAGTATCTGTTTCCTGATTTAATTCATCTATTTTTTCTGAAAATTCTGTCTCTTTTTTTTCTTCATCACTTTTTTGTTGATTAATTTCCTCTAATTTTTGATTAAGTGCCTTGTAATCACTTATTAAATTCTGATACTTTTCATTAATTTCTTTTTTTTCAATTTCTAATTGATTTTTTTGAGTGCTTAAATTTTTTATGTTCGTTTTTAAGGTCGGATTTTCTAAATTTAAATTCTTTAATTTATTAAGTGCAAAATTAAGTTTTTTTTCTTTTTCACTGTCAGTTTTCATATATATATATTTATAATATTAAATTGAGTCTTCTAAGTCTAGATAGGATAATTTTTGAGCAAACTACATAAAGATTTATCAAGTGCAATAAGGTTTTTGTCAATAGACGCAGTACAAAAAGCTAATTCTGGACATCCTGGGATGCCTATGGGAATGGCAGATGTGGTAACTGTTTTGTACAAAAATTTTCTTAAATTTAATCCAAAAAACCCCAATTGGCTTAATCGAGATAGATTTGTTTTGTCGGCAGGGCATGGATCCATGCTTCTTTACTCATTGTTATATTTAACTGGATATAAAAGTATTTCTTTAAAGGATATTAAAAATTTTAGACAACTAAACTCAATTTGTGCTGGGCATCCAGAATATCATCCAGGATCTGGTATAGAAACAACAACAGGTCCTCTTGGTCAAGGAATTGCAAACTCAGTTGGGTTTGCTATTTCAGAAGAAATTTTAAAAAAAAAACTCAGTAAAGAAATAGTTAATCATAAAACATATGTCTTGGCTGGAGATGGATGTTTAATGGAAGGTATAAGTCATGAGGCAATGAGTTTAGCAGGTCATTTAAAATTAAAAAACCTGATAATGCTTTTTGATAATAAT
>Ga0209631_10004052_pt1 | contig 16421 bp, 12 predicted proteins | sample COG_08_FD_184752 | JGI IMG/M metagenome (GOLD analysis project Ga0209631, IMG submission 184752) | Pelagic Microbial community sample from North Sea - COGITO 998_met_08 (SPAdes) (version 2) | ecosystem: Environmental > Aquatic > Marine > Neritic zone/Coastal water | place: Helgoland, sampling...
CGAGATCATAAAAGTGGACCCGCCGTCCGAGAGCTTACTTCATTACAAGGGAACGTCCTAACATTCCTGCGCACCGCCAAGCTCGCTCGCGACGCTCAAAGAGCCACTACCAAACCCGTTAAACACCCCCAGTGAGAGGGAGGTCAGCCGACCTAACGTCAGCCGACGACCACCCCGCCTCGTCTCCAACACGTCGATTAGCGGTTAGCCTTGGCCACACGCTCGAGCTCATCCTTCTTCTTGATGGCGTAGGAGTTGGAGGAGCCCTTCGCCGCGTTGATGAGCTCATCCGCCAGGCACTCGGCGATGGTCTTCACGTTGCGGAAAGCAGCCTCGCGCGCGCCGGTGGTGATGAGGTAGATGGCCTGGTTGACGCGGCGGAGGGGGGAGATGTCGACAGCCTGGCGGCGAATCACACCCGCGGAACCGACACGGGTGGCGTCCTCACGGGGGCCCGCGTTGATGATGGCGTCGACGATGACCTGAATGGGGTTCTGGTCGGAGAGGAGGTGGATGATGTCCATGGCGTGCTTGACGATGCGCACAGCCATGAGCTTCTTGCCGTTGTTGCGGCCGTGCATCATGAGCGCGTTCACGAGGCGCTCGGTGATGGGGCACTGCGCCTTGCGGAAACGCTTCTGCGCGTAGCGGCCCGCGGTGTGGGGAACGTACACCGCGTGCTTGGACTTCACGCCGATGTAGTCCTCAAGAGAGATGTCGTTGATCTGCGGAGAAAGGGAGAAGGAGGGAGTCGTCAGCGTGATGAAACTCGCGAGAACCGCGCGGATTTGTTCGACGAACATCACGAATAAGGCGACGCGGCGACTAGGGACGGTCGCATCCACTCGAGGCGCTTCGCGACCGCCCTTTTCGTCACACAGCGGCCAACACGGGAAAAACCATCCCGGGTTTCCGAGGCTGAGCGCCCGGAATGACGTCCGCGATGGCGCGATTTGGATGGACCGGACGCCGGATCCGGCCGAGAGAGATCGACACGAAACCCTTCGACTCGGTGTCCGCGCCCCTCGAGGCCCGGGACGTTCGTCCTCGCGACCGGAAGGCCGCGCGTTCGGTCGATCCCAGGTCCCACACCGCAAAAAACCAAACCCTAGATAAATCTTCCGCGCGTGAGCGTGCTCATGCGCGCGGCGGACGCGTTCGCGCAACGTACCTCGACATCCTCGTAGGACCACTTGCCGAAGAGCTTGATCTCAGCAGGAGCGACCGCCATTCTTTCCGATGGTCGGTTCGTGCGCTTGTTATAAGAGGGCTTGGGGGCTGCGCGTTTCCGCTATTTGTCCTCTTCTCTTTTGTCCCAAAAAATAGAGCTTCACTCAAATTCGTATGGGCAAACAGGGCGAAAGGGGCTAAAAATAACCCGAAAGACGCGGTGCGGCTGATTTCAGATTTCAGGAAAGAGCGGTATAAGCGCCTGCCGGTAGCGCCGCTAGCCCTTTTCCAACGTCGCGACGACGCACTAGTGCCGAGCAACGTATCAAGCAAACATGCAGATTTTCGTAAAGACCCGTGAGTGCCCCCCCACAGTCGCGTCGACCGCTTCCCGCCGGTATTCCGGGCGCCGGTCGCTTAGGGCTTTTCTTCCACCAATTTCCACCACCTCGACGACGCGGCCTCGCTGACCCGAGATACCCCCGCGCCCTTCCTCTGTTGCAGTCACCGGTAAGACCATCACCCTCGAGGTGGAGTCTTCCGACACCATCGACAACGTCAAGGCCAAGATCCAGGACAAGGAGGGCATCCCCCCCGACCAGCAGCGCCTGATCTTCGCGGGCAAGCAGCTCGAAGATGGCCGAACCCTCGCGGATTACAACATCCAGAAGGAGTCCACCCTTCACCTCGTGCTCCGTCTCCGCGGTGGCGGTAAGAAGCGCAAGAAGAAGGTGTACACCAAGCCCAAGAAGGTCAAGCACCAGAACAAGAAGGTCAAGCTCGCGTTCCTCAAGCTCTACAAGGTTGACGACGCCGGCAAGGTGACCCGCCTGCGCAAGGAGTGCCCCGCCCCCGAGTGCGGCGCGGGTGTCTTCATGGCCAACCACTTCGACCGCCACTACTGCGGCAAGTGCGGCCTCACCTACGTCTACCAGAAGTAAGTCTCTTACCGACGGTGGGCGACGGTGGTGACGCTGTCGATAACACAGGGCGGGGGACTGTCGGCGAGGGCGAGGGATCTCTTCTCTTGATCGTGATCTCTCTGCTAGCTACTCGTAGACTTTGTCAATAATCAACTCAGTCTCCCGACTACTACCATCCTCGTTCTAATCTATCCTAAACTCAGGTTTCCTTGCCACCCCCCAGCGCCCTGGCTCTCCTGTACCGTCTCGCCAGGTCCGAAGCACCCGAGGCGACGACCCTGTCCAACCTCGAGAGCGCCGTCTCCGTGTCTTCGTGGATCTTCTGGAACGAACTCGCCACCCCGCCGGCCCGGTTGCACGCGCGGAGTGGTTCGTCCGCCGCGTCCAACCGCGCGCACGGGACGAACATCACGCACGGACCCGCCCCGGTGCTCTCCACCCTGCAGCACACCGTGTCGCCGTCCTCGGCCGGGACGTCGTCCTCCAGCCTGGTGCACGGAGCCGCCGGGTCGTACCCGTCGTGCGCGGTGACCTCGTATCTCCCGTCGACGGCGGCGTTCTGTAGAAAGTCCCTCGCCGCGACACCGTGTGTGGACGCCCTCCACTGCGTCCACGCCCTCCACCCGACCCAGTAAATCGGCACGTTCGAAAGCGGGGTCACCGCCAGGGGCAGGAACAGCGGCATCACCCCGGCGTTTACCCACGCTCGTCGCCTCGTGAGGTCCGCCTTGGCGCCCAGAAGCTCGTCGCGCAGCAGCCTCTCGACGACGCGAACGTCCGCGGACTGCGGGTAGGCGACCTCGACGCTCGATACCACCGGAGGAAGCCCTCCGAGCGTGGTTTCCTCCGGCGGTATCCTGTCCAGCGCCCACGCGCCGAGGTCCCTCAGGCGTCGTCTCCACGAACCGATGGGATGCTCTCCCCACTCTTGATACGTCTCGGCGCACCACGCGTTGGTTCTTGTGACCCATCGCGCCGCGAACCGGGGGAAGATCTTCTCCGGACCCGCGCTGGCGATCGCGAGTGCGGCGGCAACCTCGGAGGCGCGCTCGTACGAGGTCTCCGGCACCGCTTTACACATGAACATCCTGTGCGAGGACACAGCGAGGAGGGACGACGTCAGTCGGCGTGAGAGGGCACGGGAAGAGTTGGGACGCACCACTTATCCTTGGCCACTCGCAGCGATAGGATACGGGCGCGGCTCGCCATCGCTGGCCTACGATACGGTTCTCAACTGGCGGACCCCGTCGCCATGGTCCGTCAACTGGCCCGCGCGGAAAGAATGACGTGAAACTCGACAGCTAAATGCCTAATAGGACCAACATGCAAACAAACACGAGCCTACAAACAGTTGCGGTTACGTCACGGTATGAAAAAGTATCTACGCATTTCAAAGAAATAGCCCGGATACCTATGGTCTTCAGTTACGAAGACTGAAATTGGCTTCGATTGAAAATGACGTGGACTTGACTCAGCGGAATCTTCTCGACGTAGGAAAAAGTTTGTTGTCGTGCCTGGTCGATTGTGAACAGCGCGCGCGGTCCCTCCCGGATCGCGTGTAACATTCGATCGGTCGAGGGGAAGCTCGAACGAACACCCACGGCGAGTACGTCCGTCTCGGGGGTATCGAGCCGCGAACGAAGGTGCGCGATCGGTCCACCCCATCTTGTGCATCGTCCAGGCCGAAAAAACAACGAGCGAGCAACTTGCCGGAGCGTCAATCGTCAATCGTCGGTTTCACCTTTTCCCGGGAGAACACCCGGCGCACATCTCGCCGGGCGGCGTACGACGTCGTCCCGTCGACTCCACTGAACCACGCGTGAGTCTAACCGCCGTTCCGTCCCTCTCGCCCGCAGCATCGCTGAAGGAGGCCCTGGTGAGGACCGGGGCGCAGCTTCTTCGCTGGGCCGAATACAGAATAGTACAGGAAAGTACTACACGCTAAAAGCCGGCGCGAGGACACGATGGAGGTCGAGTCGCATGAAAGCGCGCACACGAGCGAAATTCCGTCGCTGAATGAGTCTCCGTGTCCATCCGAGACGTCGCTTTCGTCGTCGCCGTCCAGGCGCTCGGACTTTGTGGACGACCCAAAGACGGTTTTCCTGGGTGGAGTGCCCCAGGAGCTCGACGAGCGCAAAATCGCCGAGCTCATGTACAGGTTCGGCCAGGTGGAGCACGTGCAGCTGATGCGGCACACGCACAAGAAGACCGCGGAGAAGAAACCGGACGACACCCACTCGTCGCACCGAGGGTTCTGCTTCGTGCGCTTCACGACTGAAGACCAGGCGGTGGCGGCGTTGGACGCCGGGGAGGTGAGCGTCGGCGAAGGCGGGAGCGCCATGCGAATCGCAGAGGCGGAGAAGGGCAAGGCGCGCAGGCCCTCCAACGACACCGGCAGCACATCCTCCGGGGAGATGCCACCTTCGCACGAGTACGACCCGGCCGCGGTCCAGGCGGTGGCCGCGGCGGCTGCTCTTCAGTACGACCCGTACGCCTATTACCCGCACCCGGGCCCGGCTGGATACTACGACCCATACGCCGCCCAGTACGCGGCGCAGATGCAGTACGCCCACGCGGCTCAGTACCACGCCATGCAGCAGGCGCAGCAGGTTCACTACGCGGCTGCGATGCAGAGGACACTGTACGGGGATCCACTCACGCCTCCGACATCTCCGACGGCGACGCGGGGCGGGAGGTGGAGTCCCTCGCGGGGATTTGGATCAGCCGCGCTTCGCGAGAGGCAGGTGTTCGTCGGCGGTCTCCCACGGCTCACGACGGAATCAGAGCTGTTTCGATTCTTCTCCACGTACGGGCAAGTCGACGACGTCAAGATCGTGCTCGACGCACAGACGGGCCTGTCCAAGCGGTTCGGATTCATCACGTTTGCGGAGAGAGCCGCCGCGGAGGAGCTCAAGGCCAAGAAGGTGGTGAACTTCAGGAAGGGGTTCATGCTCAACGTCGGCAGCGCCAAGAAGAATCACGGCACGTCAGCGTCGAAGGACACGTCGGACGCGGGGTCATCTCAGCACGTGCTCGGGTCCGAGTCCTCGGCGGACGACCTCGCGGCGGAGATGCAGTCGATGGCGATGGAGGATGACGCGTCGGAATCGCAGTTTGGTTCGTCCCTCGCGTCCTCCAACTCCGGGTCCGGTCTCACCACTCCGAGGATTTCGACCAACTTGGACGGTAAATCCGCGGTGACTGAATCACCCGTGAGCACGCTGCGCGGCGAAGGTGTCCTCTCTGGTCGATACGTGATGGTGACCAAGGATATTAACTACACCAAAGCCAGCTTTCTCGTGACCGACGGCGGTGAGTTCCTCCGCAAGATCATGGATGAGACCGGCGCGCTGGTGCGAACCAAGGCGAGGAAGAATAAACGAAGCCGGAAGCTGTCGATCGAGGTTCGCGGCGAGACCCGCGTGGTGGACGATACGTGGGCGAAGATCGACGCGGAGATTGAACTCCGCTCGTCGAGCGCACATCACGGCGGCTTGCAGCCGGATAGCAGATCCAGCAGCATCGGCCAGGGGTCCATCGACGAGGAGCTCGACGAGGAGTACCAGGATGCGACGTTCCTCTCCCTATCACCTCCCGCGATCGGTGGGTTCGCCGGGCGGTCCCCTCCGAAGGTGAGGACCAAGCTCAGGTTCGAGGGCAGCACCCTCGCGCCGCCGTCGTCGCCTATTCTCATGAGGTCCACCAGCCTCCCGACGCCCAGTTCGTCGGAGACGCCGATGTCGCCCGTCAAACGAGCCCTAGGAAGGCTGCGAAGGCTCTCCGACGCATCGGACACATCGATGGCGTCTGATTCCAGTGCGCCCAAGCGCCACTCCTACGACGGGGGTACGAGGGCGCCTGAATCCGCGGTTGTCGCCGTGGAGGGCATCGGGGTCGGCACCGACGCCGACGAGCTGCACGACTTTTTCTCCTCCTTCGGCAACGTCCTGAACACCGAAGTGACGGTCAAGCTACCGAATAAGGACGGTGCCACGAAACCCTCAACTCCAACCGGACCCGTCGCTTTCGCGTTTGTCCAGTTTGAAGACTGCAAGACGGCCAGGGAGGTCAGATCGCAGAGAAATTTTGTGTTCAACGGGCAGGCCGTCGAGGTGAGCTCGCCGGACAGGTACCTCACGTATCAGTCCTCGAGGAACCACCAAATCCCGGATCGCAGCCTGACCGGCACACCCGCGTGTTAAAGATCCACGCGATACCCTTCGTCATCAGAGTCGACGCTTCCAGCGTCGACTCGACTCGAAGGTGAAGAATCCGGAGCGACTCGCCTCGACTGAAAAGGTCCCGGCGACTCTGTTCTCACTTTTTCAACTCAAGACCCGGCAGGTACGTCCAGTGAGTGTTGTACTAAAACCGCTAATCATCGCCATCATGAGAGGCGTCCCTAGCCGCTAATAACTAATAACCAATTTGCAGAGATACGACGAACCGCGCCCGCCCCTGAGTCAACTCTTGTCCAGTCCATCGTCCATGCTCCCCAGCATCACCCCGCCGTGAATCTGTTTGTCCCTGCCCTTGATCCGCCTCGCGTCGAATTCGTCCCATCCCACCGTCGCTCTGATCGCGTCTATGTCAGTCGGACATCCCCTCAGAGACACCCGCTCGAGTTTTGTACATCCGAGAAACACCTCAGCCGGCACCGACTTCACCCGGGTCCCATCCGCGGAGAGCGAAACGAGCGCGGTGAGTCCCCCCCACGCGCTCGGTAAAGCCTCCACCCCTACGTTTCCGTCCACCTTCAACTCAGTGAGCCTCGAGCACCCCGCGACGTGCTCGAGCCCACCGACGTCTCGCGCCTCTTCGCACGTCAGCCGGTTCCTCGATAGGTCCAGCCTCGTGAGCTTGGTCAGCCCGCCGACGCTCTTCGGAAGCGCTCGAACCCGGTTATCGCTCAACACCAGCTCCTCGAGCCGAACCAGGTCCCCGATCGCGTCCGGCACGTGCTCGATCTTATTCTTCTCGAGACGCAGCGACTTGAGCGTCGTCATCTTGCACAGAGAATCCGGCAGGCGGGTAAGCACGTTGGATCCCAGCGAGAGCTTCGTCACCGAGGTGAGCTTCAAGCCGACATCTTCGGGCAGGCTGGCGATGGAGTTACGCTCGCAGTTGATGGACCTGACCTTGGGCCCGAGCCCGGTGACGTACTCCGGGAACGACGACCACCCCGCCTCGCGCTCGGATACGATCCCCGTCTTCCCCGCCGTCTCCTTACGCTTGGACGCGTTCGTGGTCTTGTTGAAATCCGACCCCATCTTCTCGAACGCGACGGAGATGTCGTTCGCCATACGGGAGAAGAAGTCGCTCATCGTGACGGCGGGTCTCTCGACGGAGCCGCACCGCCCGCCCTGTTTGCCCTCGCGAACACCCCGCCTTTCCCCCCGTCGTCGCACCGGGAGTGGTGTTTCGCGTCGTGTGTTCTCGAGCAACCGGCAAGGACCCTTCGAACTCAAAAAACCGAGGACGAGCTCGAAAAGGCTGACGCGGCAATTTGTGACTAATCGCCCGCACGGAGATCTTGAAATTGCATCGAATTGCAAAGCCAAACCAGGAAAACATGTACAACACACGAACAAAAGCCCGTTGCCTGAAACGACGTTTCGAGGATCTTGATCCGCTTTTTGAGAAACCTTTCCACGGTTCCCAAGGTTTCTATTCAGCCACTCACAATCCGGTGAACTCAAGATCCTTTGTCTACGCGGATGGAACTGCCAACCATCTGGACGCTTTGCGAAAAGATTCGATGATTCCAATGGATTTATGGCCCAAGCACGTGCAAACAGTGAGGCTGACTGGAATTCCCCCGGGGAAAAAGCAGGAAGCAAAAAACTTTTTCCAAAACAGGCTTCATTGGACCTCGAATCGGCATCATTGGCAAACGCGCATGGAAGCAAAACAAGCTTTCTATTGGACCATAATCCCAAAGGTTTCGCAATTGACGAATGAAAACGCCGATAAGTGCGAAAATGTGGCGGATAAGGCCCGCACAATTCCGCCCGCATAAAATGTCGCCTCCCCCACATAAAGTTAACACGCCCAAGCGTTGTCCTCGAAACGGGGCGGGTCGGCGACGTCACACCGCGCGTCGCGTCACGAGGAGCGAGAACGAATGGGACGTGTATGCGACTACTGCTCAACAGCTAAGGCTGTCATATTCTGCCGGGCGGATTCCGCGCGGCTGTGCCTCGCGTGCGACAAGCAGGTGCGCGAACTCCCCGTACCCATTAACGGCGAAACCATAGGTTTACCCGGGACGGAATGGGCGAAATCCCCGTCGACGCGCCTCGCGGGGCGCGCGTTCCCGTTCGATGCGACGTCGTAAACGCGCGCTCGATGCGACTCGATTGTTCGCTGAGGGCACGTGCAATCACGACGACGCGAAACAGACGTTTCCTGCGTCGTCGCGCGATGCTCGTCGCGTTTTGCCTCAGCTCCGCGTCGGAACAAACCGACACGACGAGCTCCGACATTTTCTCACCGTCTCCCCGCTTTCACCCCCTCCCAGGTGCACACGGCGAATCAGGTGGCTCGGAGACACGTCCGTTCGTGGTTGTGTGATGCTTGTCAGAACGGCTCGGCGAAGGTGCGTCGGCGCCCGCGCCTCCAACATCGTTTTCGCGCGCGTTTGTCGGAGCGGAGAACCCGATAAAATCCTCGGGGTTTAACAACGCTCGTTTGGCTGTCCAAAAAATGAAAGCGCGACCCTCCCGTTCGTCGCCGACGCCGACCCCCACGACGCGTCCAATCCCACGCGAATACCTTCGAGCGATAATTAACCGAACCTATTTCCCTATTCCTCCCCAAACGCGCAGGTTTTCTGCGGACAGGACCGCGTCGTTCTGTGCGAGCCGTGCGACGAGTTGACCCGGTCGGTGAATGGGAGGTTCGAGGGCAAAACCGTCCCGCCGAGGGTACCGCTGAAGAGCTTCAGCCTGCAGGACGAACCGGTGGACGAGCACGGCGCCACCTACAACGGTTCTCACGCGACGATGCTGTCGCGCCATCCGTTCAAGGAGGGGTTGGCGTTGTTCCCGGTCTCGGGGGGCAGCGGGAGCAAGCTGTCGGGGCTGACGGGCGGGCCGCACCGATCGGGGAGCGGCTCGCTGGGTCTGCAGCCCGGGAGCGGGAGGACGCAGAGTGGAGGCGGGATGCAGGGGTTGTCGAGGCAACACAGCGGGCAGAGGGTGGTGGGCGGTATGGCTCCTTACACCATCGGGGGCGAGGGACTCGCGGGTGCACACAACTACGGAACAGCCGGAGTTGGAGGCGCGCCCGCGTGGGACCCGTTCCAGATGGTCGGAGGAATCACCCCGCAGCAGCACCAGTACCAGCTCCAGCAGCAACAGCACCAGTCGCAGCAACAGCGCGGTCTGCTGCCCCAGTTTCACCACCAGATGGGGGGCGCCGGTCCCCCGCCCATGCCGTCGCTCGCCAACCAAGGGGGCGTCCCGGGCTACTTCATGGACGAGACCGGCATCTCCCGGGGCAGCAGCGGCGAGCGGAGCGCGTACGCGTGGCTGCCCGGCCCGCACTTCGACGGGCTCATGAGGAACCCGTCTCACTCGTCGAACGGCTCGGATCCCATCGGCATGTACATGAACTTTGATTCACCCGAAGTTCGACTCGCCGCCAACGGGAGCAACTCCGCCGGGGGTTCGGGCGGGAGCGACGGCCGGAACCAGGGCGGCAGCAACACCCCTCCCGAAATCACGGGCGACCCGCGCATATCCGACGCCTCACACCAGGAGGCGACGTCCACGCAGCACTGGCAGCAGCAGCAACAACAGCAGCAGCAGCAGCAGCAGCAGCAAGGACAGGTTTTCGCGAACCCCGCGGATCCGATGCAGCAGCAGCGGTACCCCACCCCGATGTCCGCCTACATGCCCGGTATGGATTTCCCGTACCAGGGCCGCGTGGGTACGGCGATTCCATCGACGAGCACGTGGTCTCCGCACCACATCGGCGGCGGATCATGGAAGGGTCGCGGTTCTTCCCCCAACCTGGGCCTGCGCTCCAACCCCACTTCCTGGTCCACGGAGGGATCCGGCGGACTTCAGGCGCAGTTTGGCCAAGGTCAGCCACCGCACGGCGTTTACCTGCCCGCTCACCCGACGCCCGCTTTCATGCAGCCCCAAAATCCGTTCGGAACCTACGACTACTCGTCCTACCCGAGCATGATGCCCGTCGCGGGTGGAGTGCTGGTTCGGCAGGATCGGAACTCTCAGGGGAGCGCGGAGGGAAGCGGCGGCGGCTCACCCCCGAACGGTGGGAGCGGCGGCGGGAACATCGGTGGCGGTGGCAGTGTCGTCGCCATGTCGAGCATGCTTCCCGGCGGCTTTCCGTTCGAGGGCACTCCCGGCGCCGGCACCCCCGGTCAGGAGGATGGCGAGGATGGCGCCATCGAGCATCCGGGCTCGATGGCGCCGGGCACCGCCCTTCGCAAGGAGATGCTCATTCGCTACCACGAGAAGCGTAAGCAGCGTCACTTCAAGAAGAAGATCCGATACGAGTCGAGGAAGGTTCGTGCGGACAACCGGGTGAGGATCAAGGGGAGGTTCGCGAGGGCTGACGCGCCCCTCACCGCCATCGACAAGAGCAGCGTCAAGAATCACAAGGACATCAAGACTGAGACCACTGACGCAGAGCACGATGAAGAAGATGTCAAGAAGGAAGACAAGGAACAAGACAAACTGAAGCACGAGTTGAGCTCGGAAGTTGCCGCGCCGGCGCTGGTCACACCTGATGTGCTGCCGGGTGTGACCGCGTGAGCGACGGCGACTTCAATAATTCTTTTGTGCGTCTCGTGATCATTATTCGATGAGACGACACTGGAATCAACTCTGGTAAGACACTTACCGTGTGAGTATGATATATTCATTTTGGGCCAGCCCCTATGCGCATGGGGGGGCGGGCCCATACATTGTTTCCTCGGGCGCCACAACTTTTATTACGTGGCTTGCAAGAGGCAATTTTTTTCTCGGCGCAATGGCGCCGATCGACTATTAGTCCGTAGACATAAGATAGGGACACTGTTGTATTATCACGTGTTAAATGAAGGAAAAATATAATTCAATCCATCGCTATCGCTCACTCTTTCTTTCCGCTCGAGCATCCGCCGCCTCCGTCTGGGGACTCGATGATGTTCTCCCCCGGCATCGTCCTGTCCACGTGCTGCGGCTCCACCGACATCTCATAGTTGCCCTTGTCGTTGACCTGCGCCTGGACGACGTGCAGCCTGATGAACGACTCCGCCTCGACACCCTCCTCGATCTTTTTCTTAGCCTCCTCTGGTCCCAGATGCGCGGAATCCTTCGTTGATTGGAAGGGGTTGGGCGGAGGGTTAGGTTGGAAGAGGTGGGGAAGATTTAGGGTTGGTCCGTGTTGGCGCTCACTCACCTGAAAGTGCTTGCGAATCTCCTCTCGCGACGCGGCCAGCGCAGTCTGGTCGCCCCGGAACGCCACCGCGCGAGCGCGAATTAGCTGCCTGAAAAGGCCTCGCGCCGTTGGGAGAGCGGTCATCGCACGCCAAACTCAGAAGAAGGAGTCGGCACTCTGATCGCCTGTGATCCGCTGGTGGCGAGGTCGTGTAAGGACCAACGACACGCCTCGACGGTCTGACTCGAACGAGTACAAGGTCGGGGGTACGGTACGGTGAAACCCGGCACAAAACCTTGGGTCCAAGCGCGCCCGTGACTGTGAACGTTCGTCGGGGTCCTCGTCGTCTTTTTCAGTAGTGCTAGCTCTGAGATCTCGCCGATGAGAACTTCCAACTGTCGGGACTGCCCTCCTCACTTCGAGGCGCACACGAGGGCGTCTAAATGCGAACGCACCACGTTCGCTCCACCGACGGGGTCGTCCTGGAGGTACACGATCGTGGCACATCACCTTCGTCTAGTTCCTCCGGTCTCGAGCGCGATGAACCCATCACGCTACTCCTCGCTCACGCGAATGGCTTCCACTCGAGAACATGGGACGCCGCGGTGGAGGAACTCATGCGTGTAGCCTCGAGCGCCGAGGGCATCGGGGGGCGAACCGGGGGTGTGCGCGTGATCACCTTCTCGTTCCGCGCGCATGGATCGTCCACGGCACCAACCGGCGGAGGCAAGGACGCGCTTCGGTGGGGTAAGTTCGCGGAGGATCTCCTCGCCCTGGTTGAGCAAACGCCCGGGCTCGTCAGGGGTGAGCTCGTCGGAGTTGGACACAGCCTCGGGGCGCACGCGATGCTCCGCGCGGAAGCGTCCAGACCCGGGACCTTCGCGTCCTTGTATTGCTTCGAACCCATATTCGTGTGCGATCCAGGGAAGTTACCGCCGTTTGTACCCATGTCGCTCGAACGCGCTGCGGCGAAGAGGAGGAGGACGTTCCTTTCCCGTTCGGACGCCCGCGCGGCGTACGGATCAAAACCCCCACTGAGTATTCTACACCCCGGGGTGCTGGACGCGTACGTTCAGTACGGGTTCGTCGATGCCATCGGAGGTGAAGGGGGCGGGGTCACGTTGGCCTGTACGCCGGAGACGGAGTCGACTGTTTTCGCAAACGGAGGTGTGGAGGCGGAGGCTTTCGAGCTGGTGGGTGGGGCAAAGGTTCGGTGCCCGGTGACGGTGGTTCACGGCGCGACGCATGATCCGAGGGATGTGTACGGCCGGTCACCCAGTGATGCGATATACTCATCCATCATTTCGCCACTCATCGCAGAGTACATCGGCGAGAACGCGGCGGTTGAGTATGCGCCGGCGCTGACGCACTTTGGGCCGCTGCAGGATTTGGGTTGGTTCGCGAAGAGCGTCGGCGCGCACCTGTCGCGCACCGGGGGTGCTACACGTCGCAGCCGATTGTAAGTCAGTAGGCGGTCGTCAGTGGCATGCAAGCTAGTATTAGTCTAGATTAGTCGGTAGTTTGAACGGTTTCGCCTGCAACTTTCCTTGGAATTTCCGACTGAGCAACGACGACTGCTGTGTAGAAGAAGCCTTCTCCCATCTCACACCGTGCGGCGCGCACCGTACTTCCTGCCCCATATCGCGCACTCCTCTTATCGAAAGTTGCGGGTTTCCCGCTTGGGACATGTCGTCTACCACGGATGCACTCCCAAGGCACGCGAAGAAGCGCAACGTGCTCATACCTCTTGGACCTGACCTGGAGTTGAACAGGAAGCTCTTCGCGTGGGCCGCCAACAACGTCTTCGATGACGCCGACAACGTGTTTGTGTGTCACTACCTTTGGACGGATCTCGATACGAAGGGTCACGGCCTTCAGGTCGTCAACATCGACAAGCCTCTGTATACGCCGGAGGACTCTGAAGACCACGCCAGCGAAGCCGCCGAGGCTGAGTTCCTCCCCCGTGCGGTGAGCGACGCACTGAGAAGACAGCGAAAAGCATGTCCGAGCGCCACGTGTGTTGTCTTCAAGATCTACAACTCCGCAACCATCCATTCAGCCGAGGAGGCCCTCATCCAGATATGCAAGGGCAGCTTCCAGTCTTCCGAGACGATGTTTCCTGACAACCTTGCGATACCGAAGCCCGATATAGTTTGCATGGGAGCCAGGGGTCGAGGCATACTCAAGCGTTTCATGTTGGGTTCCGTGTCCAACGCCGTCGTGCGTCAAGCTGAATGTTCGGTGTGCGTCTTTCGCGACACGGCCGAGTTCGATTCCTACACAGAGGCCAAGCGCGTGGCTATCCTCAAGGCAAAGGGTGAGAAACGAGCCATCTGCATCGCGCTCGGAGGCTCCGACGCGTCCATCGCAGTTGTCAAGTGGGTCGCAAAGACCCTGCTCCGACCCACCGATCGCGTCGTGTTGCTGCACTGCGAGGACAAGAAGAAGTCCGAGCGCAGCGGCCTGACCAAGGAATCAATCGCCGCCAACATGAGCAAGTGCGAGGAGGTTCTCCGAGGGTACCTCGCCAAGCACCCCGATCCGGCGGGACAAGAATACTGCATCATCGAAGAGGAGGGCGAGTCTCCGGTGGATGTCAGAGACAGGATGCTGGACTTCATCCAGACCAAGACGGACATCAACCTACTGGTTCTCGGCAAGTCGAATCGACCTCCCGGCATTCGAAGCGCGCTGCTCGGCACGTTGCCTCGCTATGCTCTGAACCACGGAAAATGTCCCATCCTCGTTGTAAACCCGCCGGCTGAACCTGCACCGAAGGTGCCTTCAGAGATCGACTCCCCGGCTGCCGCGTGACCAGCGAGTTCCAAGCCTGAATACTTTTTCATGGAGAAGCAGCGCACCCTGATGCGATTACACAACGATACGATTACAAGAATACGACAAAACAATTTGATCATCACTCAACACGTTGTCTCTTCGCGCCCTCCTGCTCGCAATCCGACTGATCATTCTCCACCACCCGCATCCCTGGGCACTCCACAAGAAGCGTCCCGCTTCCGCTGTCCGCTAACAAGGACTTTGAGAGCTTAGAGCTCAGCCTGAAATCATCGCCGTTCCACCCGAAACATCCAAAATCCAACAAGTCGTCACCGCCTGTCGTCGCGGTCTTCTTCGTGACCTCTCCTGGTTTCCAGTCAGGCGTCGCAGGAAAAGATCCTCTCGGTTTCACGCGCTGAAGAAAAAATTCAACCAATTCATGATGCAAGGGCGTCACACCCTTTGGCTTGTGGTTCAGCCAGATGTTGGCGAGGAAAGTCACCCGCAAAGCGTCGTCCTTCGATGATCCTACCGGAATGATTCCCGGAGGGAACGATTGCGGCAACAAGTCATGAAGCACGCCGTGCAGAAGCCTCCCATCGAACGCGATGTGCTTTCCGGGCTTGGGGTAACTCACGTACACTTTGGTGCACTCTGGCGACGGCGAGAGACCCGCGGGCGTGCTGTTGCCGTGCCTGGCGATTGTCGGGACGGTGAGGCCGTCAAAGACAACCGTCGGCGCTCCCTTGGTCAGGTACGTCACGGTGGAGAGGTGGGGATGCACGTACAAGCCGTGGCTGATCCTCAGCTCCTCATCCTTGTCCCAATGGAGCGGTATACTCTGCCGTGAACCGCGCGACTGCACCCAAAACTCGACGCCGCTCGTCTCGGGGTCAAAGTCTTCACAATCTTTGGTGTGATGCTTGAACACAGCTGCTGCGATCTCTTCGAGCGCACACCGAGGCGTTTCCATGGCGTCCGCGCCGAGCCATTTCGTGTTCCCGGTGGCCCTATCGACGATGATAGCTTCTCGAACGAGGTCATCGAAGGTGGCCTGCCCGGCACCGTCGGGTTCCGGCGGCGGCAGCGGGACGAATCCATCTGCGACCGTGAACGAATAACTCATGCCGTCACCGCTGCCGAAGACACGACCTTCCCCATCCAACATGACGAGCATATCATCGGACTCCGAATCAGACCATCCAGCGGTCCATCCATCCGGGAGTATTCCATCCGCCCCAACATCACAGGGATTATCCATCGCGCCGGCACCTCCGCGTCCTGTGCTGTGTCAGCGGGCTAGGGCAACTCCTGTTCTCGGAATGTTCGACACTCGCGTTTTCCCGATACGAGTACAACAACCCTGGAAGGTCAACACAGCACACTCGCACTCACCCACGATGCGCGCAGTCATCGCACCTGCTTCGTCGCCCGTGCGGCTCTTCGCACCTCGGGCGCGACCCCTCGGCTGTTCGCGTCACCCCGTCAGGGTCGCCGCTTCTTTCTCCTTTGAGGGCAGCGCGACGAGCGAAACCAACGAAGCCACGGCTAAGCACGGCGGCGGCCACGCGGGGACCTCTTCTCCAATGGTCAGGGTCACCGAACGCGGTATCCACGGCGCTGGAGACGAGCCGCACTCCCCCATCCCGCTGATCACCGGGCTCGAATACAAGGCGGCCCCAGACGGCGCTGTTCACCTTCCCCCGCCCGATATCCGCGGCCACGACTCTCTTTCCTTCGAGAGGGTGGTCGCCGAACGACGCTGCTGCCGAGACTTCGCCGAGCTTCCCACGGGACTCTTGCACTTGTGGGAGATCGCCCAGCTCTCCTGGGCAGCGCAGGGTATCACCGCCCCAGAGACATCGCCGGACCAGTTCGGTCACGCCGGGTGAGGAGTGTCTGTCGTTGCTTTTCAGTCCGTCCAAGAAACTAACATTTTGGTCTCTCTACGCACCGCAGCGCCGAGCGGCGGACGGCTCTATCCTCTCACCCTCTACGTCATCGCATCTGAAACCGTCGGAGGTATCGTCCCCGGTCCGTACAAGTACCTCCCGGAGTGTCACGCGCTGCTTCCCATGGGAGTCGCTCGGTGCCCGCCCCAGCAAGGTGAGGTTGACGACGAGTGCGAGTGCGAGGACGACGGGGGCGACTCCGACGTGC
>Ga0209631_10004055_pt1 | contig 16416 bp, 15 predicted proteins | sample COG_08_FD_184752 | JGI IMG/M metagenome (GOLD analysis project Ga0209631, IMG submission 184752) | Pelagic Microbial community sample from North Sea - COGITO 998_met_08 (SPAdes) (version 2) | ecosystem: Environmental > Aquatic > Marine > Neritic zone/Coastal water | place: Helgoland, sampling...
AAATAAATTTGAGTTTAAAGAATTGAACTTTAAAAATGAGATGTTAAGTCTAGAAGATATTAAATCTAAACTTAAAAGATAATATTTTGTTCACAAAAGTAGAAAGACTAATTTCATCAAGAAACCTTAGACCTAAAAAAAAAGAGGGTTTTTTAAAAATAATTTCTATTTTTTCTTTTTTAGGAATTATGCTTGGAGTAGCAATTTTAATTATAGTTATGTCAGTAATGAACGGTTTTAAAACTGAATTAACAAATAAAATACTAGGTTTAAACCCGCATATTGTTATCCAACCTAATGGTTTTAATATTGAAAATAAATATATTTCTAAAATAGAAAATAATTTTAAAAATATTTCTATAAGCAAAACTTACTCGGGTGAAGGTGTAATAATTAATAATGATCAAGCAAAAGGCATTATTTTTAAAGGTGTAAATAAGCAAGAAAAAAAAATAAAAGAATTTTTAAAAAAAAATATTGTAAGTGGCGATGTAAAAAAATTTAAAAAAAATAATGTATTTTTAGGATCCGAACTTGCGTTTAATTTAAATTTAAAAGAAGGAGATAGGATAAATCTAATGTCATCGACATTCGTCGCTACTCCATTAGGAAGTTTACCAAAACAGGAGAATTTTAATATAGCAGGAATATTCAATACCGGATTTATAGAGTTTGACCAAAATGTTATATTTTTAACAATAGAAGATGCTTTGTCAATTTTTGACAAGGATATCAAAGATCAAAATCTCGAAATATATTTAAAAGATCCTTTGAAGGCTAATTTATACAAAAAGCAAATTGAAAAACTTAACCAAAATTATTTTATTTATACCTGGACAGACTTAAATAAATCTCTCTTTAGTGCCCTGAAAGTTGAGAGAAATGTAATGTTTATAATATTAACTTTAATAATTATTGTAGCGGCATTTAATATTATTTCAGGTCTTACAATATTAATTAAAAATAAAACTAAAGAAATAGCTATTTTAAAAACTTTAGGTTTGAATAACACATCAATAAAGAAATCTTTTTTTTTGACAGGTTTTACAATTGGTTTTTTCGCTACAATATCCGGCATTATCTTAGGTGTAATATTTTCATCTAATATTGAAAAAGTAAGAATGTTTCTCTCAACAGTCTTCAAATTAGAAATATTTCCAAGCGATATATATTTTTTAGAAAAATTGCCAAGCGAAATAAGTTTAAGCTCAATATTTATAATTTTTATACTTTCACTATTAGTGTCAGCTATAGCTTCGTATATCCCAGCTAGACATATCTCAAAAATGAAAACATTTAGAGCCTTAAAATATGAGTAAAATTTTAATAGAAACAGTAAATCTTAAAAAAACCTATCAACATTTTAATGGAAATATATCATTGTTTAACAATCTTAACTTAAAAATTAGGCAGGGCGACCTCGTAGCATTGGTTGGCCCATCTGGATCTGGAAAATCATCGTTACTGCATTTACTAGCTTTATTAGACGAACCAACAAGAGGAGACATCAAAATAAATGAGGTTTTTACAAAAAAATTTTCAGAAGAAAAAAAAGACGAAACCAGAAGAAAAAATATTTCAATTATTTTTCAGGACAATAATTTGTTAAATGATTTTACAGCTATTGAAAATATAATGATGCCGCTAATCATTAAGGGTGAAAATTTAGAAAACGCCAAGAAAAAAGCACAAAAAATTCTTAAAGCTGTTAAAATTTATGATAGATCTCAACACTTTCCAAGCGAACTTTCTGGCGGAGAACAACAACGTGTTGCCATTGCCAGAGCTCTAATAGCAGAGACAAATTTAATTTTAGCTGATGAGCCAACTGGTAATTTAGATTTTAAAACTTCAAAAGAAATATTTTCTTATTTTTTAAAATTAAAAAAATTAAAAAAAACTATAATTTTTGCAACTCACAATAGAGAACTTGCTAACAGGGCGGATTACAAGTTGTTTATTTCAAATGGTGATATAAAACGAGTAAATGCTCGTTAATAATAAGAATTTTAATCATCTAAAAGTACATACACAATATTCTATTTGTGAGGGAGCTATAAAAATTGATGAGTTAGCAGATTACTGCAGGTCAAATAAGATTAAAGCAATCAGTTTAGCCGATAGTTATAATTTATGTGGTGCTCTAGAATTTGCAGAAAAAATTTCAAAAGTCGGTACCCAGCCAATTATTGGAACTCAAATAAATCTCAATGTATCTGAAGTAATTGGCAAAGTTACATTATATGCAACATCAGAAGAAGGGTTTAAAAATCTAACAAAATTATCCTCATCAAGTTATTTAAAAAATAATGCAATGAAAGATCCTTCTTGCACATTAAAAGATCTCACTGATAATAACCAAGATTTAATATTACTGACCGGTAACTACACTAACTTTTTTGGTCAACTTTTTTACAAAAATAAACTAAAAGATGTCGAACAAATATTAAGTTCTCTCAAAAATAGTTTTAAAGATAGACTATATTTAGAAATTCAACGCCATAACGAACTTCAAGAAAAAAACTTTGAAAATTATTTACTATATGTTTCAAAATCTTTAAAATTACCTCTAATTGCCACTCAAGAAATCTTTTATATAAATGAAGATATGTACGAGGCACACGATGCTTTAATTTGTATTGGAGAAAAAAGTTTTGTAGATGATAAAAATCGATTTAAATATAGTAATCAACACTTTTTTAAACCTCAAGAAGAGCTAAAAAAATTATATTCAGATATACCTGAAGCTTTAGAAAATAATTATAATTTTCATTTAAGGTTTAATTTTAAACCAAAAAAATCAAAACCAATTTTACCTTCCATTGTTAGCCAAGAAAATGGATCTCCAGAGGAAGAATTATCAAAATTAGCAAAGCAAGGTTTAGAAAATAGATTACAAAACTTTATTTTTAAAAAAAATAATAATGGGTCAAAAGATCAAATCAAAAAAATTTATGAAAAAAGATTATTCCATGAAATAGATATTATTAATTCTATGAATTATGCTAGTTATTTTTTAATAGTTTCTGACTATATAAAATGGGCAAAAAGAAATTCTATACCGGTTGGCCCAGGAAGAGGTTCGGGAGCTGGATCACTAGTAGCTTACTGTTTAGACATAACTGATTTAGATCCAATCGAATTTGATTTAATTTTTGAGAGATTTTTGAACCCCGATAGAATATCTATGCCGGACTTCGATATAGATTTTTGTGAGGAAAAAAGAGATCAGGTATTCGAGTATTTAAAAACAAAGTATGAAAATGGTGTAGCCCATATTATTACTTTTGGTAAATTAAAAGCTCGAATGGTTTTAAGAGATGTTGGCCGAGTTTTAGGACTGTCCTACGGCCACGTTGATAGAATTTGTAAAATGGTGCCATTTGATCCCTCTAGACCCCTTACACTTCAAGAGTCCATAGATAGAGAGCCAAGATTTAAAGAAGAAGTTCAAAACAATATTAAAGTAAAAAAAATGTTAGATCTTTCTTTAAAGTTAGAAGGTCTTAATCGTAATATGGCAACTCACGCAGCTGGAGTAGTGATTGCTGGTGAAAAATTAGCTGAACAATTCCCATTATATATTGAGCATAGTTCAAATTTAACTTTACCGTCGACACAATACGATATGTATTCTTCAGAAAATGCAGGCTTAGTAAAATTTGATTTACTTGGCTTAAAAACACTTACAGTAATCGACAATACGATCAAGAGATTAAAACTAAAAAAAATTGATTTAGATATAAGTAAAATTGATCGTAATGATCAAAAAGTTTTTTCTATGCTATCAACAGGTGAAACAACAGGATTGTTTCAACTTGAAAGTGCTGGAATGAGAGAAGCAATCAAACAAATGAAACCGAATAAATTCGACGATATAATTGCACTCGTAGCTTTATATAGACCAGGCCCTATGAGCAATATTCCTATTTATAATGATTGTAAAAATGGAATTAAAGAACCTGATTATATCCATCCAACTTTAAAAGAAATATTAACACCAACCTACGGAATTATTATTTATCAAGAACAAGTAATGCAAATTGCTCAAACATTGGCAGGTTTTACTGCGGGCGAAGCAGATATTTTGAGAAGAGCGATGGGTAAAAAAAAAAAAGCGGAATTGGATAAACAAAAAGAAAGATTTATTAATGGAGCTCTTAAAAAAGGCATTGCTAAAGACGTAGCTAATTTCGTTTTTACAAAAATAGAACCTTTTGCCCAGTATGGTTTTAATAAAAGTCATGCCGCAGCTTATGCCCTAATAGCATACCAGACTGCTTTTTTAAAAAGTTATTATAAAGAAGATTTTATAGCAGCAACAATGTCAACAGAACTTACAAATACTTCTAAATTAAGGGAGTTTGTGGAAGAGTTAAAAAAACTTAAAATTAAAATAGTCAAACCATCAATTAATAAATGTTTCCCAAACTTTAAAGCTATTAATGGTAAAATTTTTTATGGACTAGGTGCTATAAAGAATGTTGGCTATGAAGCTATATCTAATATTACTAATGAGAGAGAAAGAAATGGAACTTTCAAGTCTTTTGTTAATTTCATAAATAGAGTAAACGTAAAAGATGTAAACAAACTTCAATTAGAAGGTTTAGTTAAAGCCGGTGTATTTGACGAATTTGATAGAGATAGAAATAAAATTATAAATTCAATACCAAAAATTTTACAAAAAATTAAGAACATTAATGACGATAAAGACAATCATCAGTCAAATCTTTTCGGCGATCAAGAAAGCAATCAAACTGAGTTTGAATTTTTACCCTCAAAACAATGGACGCAAAAAGAACTTTTATCTGAGGAATTTAAATCAATAGGCTTCTATTTAACAAATCATCCATTAAATGAGTTTGATGAGATTTTTAAACAACTAAATATTTGTTCATACTATCAATTTTATGAAAATGAAAAAAATGAAGGTTTAGTAGCAGGCACAATCATGTCAATTCAAGAGAAAAAAAGCGCAAAGGGAACTCCATACGCTATTGTGAAATTCAGTGATAAACAGGCAGAATTTGAACTTTTTCTATTTGCAGAGATATTAATTTCCAATAGAGAAAAACTAAAAGAATCAGAGTCGTTTGTTTTGACACTGCAAAAAGATAAAATTTCAGGAGAGAATACAAAAAAAAGAGTTAATGTTAAAAAAATTCTTAATTTAGATGATGTAATTAACAAACCTTACTCAAAAGTAACCATTGAGTTAAAATATGACTATGACCTAGATGAAATAAAGAAATTATTGTCAAATAAAGGAGAAACTGAAATAAATCTAGTTATCAAGCATGAAAAGAAACAAGCTCATTTCTCATTACAAGAAAATAGAAAATTCGATTTAACTCATTTTAAAGCTCTAAAAGCAAAGAAATACGTAGAAAAAATAACAGTTTAGACAGTTGATTTTTTAAACTGTTTGTATATACCTGAATTTATTTCGCACACAGTTTCAAGGGCATTGCCCTACCGGTCCAAATATTTGGAATTACTGTGGTGGATTAACCGGAAAAATATATGAACGTACCTAGAGTAGATATAAAACAATTATTAGAAGCAGGGGTGCACCTCGGCCATAAAACATTGAGATGGAATCCAAAAATGAAAAAATATATTTTTGGAGAAAAAAATTCAATCCATATTATAGATCTAACGCAAACAGTTGACTTTATAAAAAATGCTTTAGCACAAGTTCATAAAATTATTAGTGGAGGTGGAAAATTATTAGTAGTTTCAACCAAAAAACAAGCTTCGGAACAAGTTAGCAATTTGGCAAAAGAAACAGGTCAATTTTATGTAAACTACAGATGGCTCGGAGGCATGTTAACAAATTGGAATACTATTCAAAACTCAATTAAACGTCTTAAAAAGTTAGATGATCAATTATCAAAAGAAAATTTAGGTTTTACCAAAAAAGAAATTCTCAAATTTAGTAAAGAGAAAGAGAAGCTTCAAAGATCTTTAGGAGGCATATCTGAAATGAAAAAACCACCAGAATTAATTTTTATTATTGACACCAACATCGAGTCACTTGCTGTGGCAGAAGCAAAAAAATTAGGTATACCAATAATTGCTGTACTTGATACAAATTCAGATCCAACTGGTATTGATTTTCCAATTCCAGGCAATGATGACGCAAGAAGATCAATAAATTTGTATTGCGAACTTCTAAAAAAAACAATTCAAGATGCAGAAAAATTTATAAAAGGATCTGAAGAAAAATCTGAAAAAATTACCTCTAAAGAAAAAAAAAAATAAATTAATATAATTAGTTAATGTCAAATAAAGATTTACTAGACAATATCAAAAAATTGAGAGAAATGACCGGTGTCGGCTTTAAAGATTGTAAAGCTGCCTTGGATGAGTCCGGTGGAAGTATAGAAAAATCTGTTGAAATTTTAAGAAAAAAAGGAATAGCTAAAGCATCAAAAAAAATGAGCAGAACTTCGTCAGAAGGTTTAGTTATGGTAAAAGAGGAAGAAGGTCAAATTTCCTTAATTGAAATAAATAGTGAAACTGATTTTGTTGCGAAAAATAATGATTTTATAAATTTTTGCAAAGAAATGTCAGAAATTAATTTCAAATTAAAAGGTAATATCGAAAAGATTAAAAGTACTAAAATGTCAAATGGAATGTTGGTAAAAGATAGTCTTGTGAATCTTATATCAAAAATAGGTGAGAATATTACTATTAGAAGAACTAAATTTTTTGATAATTTAAATGGAAATAACTTTTTCTATGTTCATTTGGCAACAGAAAAACATATTGGAAAAATAATATCTGTAGTAAAATTACAAGGTTTAGAAGGTGAAAAGAGCAAAGATATAGGAAATAAAATTGCTATGCATGTTGCTGCATCAAATCCATTAGCAATAGATAAAACCGATATTGACAAAAAAATAGTTGATAAGGAAATGGAAATTATAAAAGCAGAAATAGTAAATTCAGGCAAACCAAAAGAAATGGTCGAGAAAATCTCTAATGGAAAAATATCAAAATTTTTAAGTGATAACTCCTTACTAAATCAAATATGGATTATGGATCCAAAAAAAAGAGTTTCAGATATATTAAAAGAAAATTCTTCCAGTAAAACTATTCGTGTAGTTGATTTTGTTAGGTACAAAGTTGGAGAAGGAGTTTAAAAAAGTGAGTAGCGAGTTTCATGAAAAAAATTATTCATCTAAGATGGATAAAAGTATTCAGTCATTAAAAAAAGATATTTCTACAATAAGGACAGGTAGAGCTAACACTAACATGCTTGATACAATTAAAATAGATGTTTACGGTCAGTCTATGCCCATAGAACAATTAGCAACAACCAGTGTTCCTGAGGCTAGATTAATTTCAATTCAAGTTTGGGATAAGGGAAATGTATCATTAATAGAGAGTGCAATTCAAAAATCTGATCTTGGAATAAATCCGCAGATAGATGGACAAATAATACGGTTAAGAATTCCAGATTTAACTGAAGAGAGAAGAAGAGATTTAATCAAAGTTCTAAAAAACATGGGCGAAAAAAGCAAAATTTCAATAAGAAATATAAGAAGAGAAGCGAACGAGGATCTAAAAAAAAAACTTAAAGATAAAATCATTTCTGAAGACGATAATAAAAATTTTGAAAAAATTATTCAGAAACTTACAGACTCAAATATAGAAATAATAGAAAAAGTTATAATCGAAAAAGAAAAAGAAATTATTCAAATATGAATAAACTCAGTCATATTGCTTTCATTATGGATGGCAATGGCAGATGGGGTGACAAAAAGAAAAAAGGTAGAAATTTTGGACATCTAAAAGGTGTTGAGACAGTAAAAAAAATTGTTAAAGCATCAATGAAATTAAATGTTCCAATTGTCACATTTTATGTTTTTTCATCAGAAAATTGGAAAAGACCAAAAAAAGAGAAAAATTATTTATTTAAGCTTATCAAAAGTTATTTCTTAAATGAAATTAATAGCGTTATTCAAGAGGGAATTAAAATTAATATTTTTGGAAATATTAAAAAATTTTCTCCAGTCTTGAGATCTTCACTAAAAAGAGCAGTAAAATTTACAGCAAACAATAAAAAAATTATTGTAAATTTAGCAATTAATTATGGATCAAAAGATGAGATTATTAAAGCTATAAAAAAAACAAAAAACAAAATTACAATAAAAGAAATAGAAAAAAAATTATTTACCAAAAATATGCCCCATCCAGATATTCTTATAAGGACAGGAGGCTATCAAAGATTGAGCAATTTTTTACTTTGGCAATTAGCCTACGCAGAGTTATTCTTTTTAAAGAAAATGTGGCCAGATTTTAACCCAAGAGATTTATCAAGAATAATATATAAATATAAAAGAATTAAGAGAAATTACGGAAATATATGATTTCAAAAAATTTAAAAAACAGAATTTATACTACAGCAGCATTATTTGCTTTATTATATTTAATCTTTATTTATGAAATAGTTTTAGTTTATTCTTTAATAATTTTAAGTGTTTTATCAATAATAGAATTTTTAAATTTAACAAAAAAAATATTCAAAAGTAAACTCAATTTTTTTTTAATAAACTCGTTATTTTTTTTTTATACTTTAATTTTTTGTTCAATATTCTTTTTCCTCACAGCAAGCTTTGGATCAAAAATTATCCTTTATATTATTTTAGTTGGATGCATAGCATCAGATATTGGAGGCTTTATTTTTGGAAAATTATTCAAAGGGCCTAAATTAACTCATATAAGTCCAAATAAAACTTATTCAGGAGCGATAGGCTCATTAATTCTTACTATCATGGTAATGTCCCTTCTATTTTTTTATATAATTAAATTTTTAAGCATAGAAATTTTAATTGTTTCATTTATGACATCAATTTTTTGCCAATTAGGAGATCTATTATTTTCTTATTTAAAAAGGAGAGCTAAACAAAAAGATACAGGAAATATATTTCCTGGTCATGGCGGCGCACTTGATAGATTGGATGGGATTTATTTGGGATTACCAAGTGGTTTCATAACAATGTTGCTAATATCTTAAATGAAAAAATTAATATCAGTTTTAGGATCAACAGGCTCAATAGGACTTTCGACCCTTAAAATTATAGATAAAAAAAAGAATTATTTTAAGCCATATCTTTTCTCTGCAAATAAAAATTATAAATTAATATGTAAGCAAATTAAAAAATATAAACCTATTTTTTTTTTTATTAATGATGAAAAAGTTTTTGAAAAAGTTAAAAAAAAGTTTAAATCAAATACTACAAAAATAATTAACACTCTAAATAATAAAGATTGTAAAAAAGTTTCAGATGTTAGTATTTTAGCTATTCCTGGAATAGCAGGACTTTCACCAACAATTTTTATGTTAAAAAAAAGTAAAAAAATACTTTTAGCTAATAAAGAGTCCGTAATATGTGGGTGGAATATAATTAAAAAGCTTTCTTTAAAATATAAAACTAAAATTATTCCTATTGATTCAGAACATTTTTCTATATTCAAACTTCTTAAAAATGTTCATCACAATGAAATAAAAAAAGTTTATCTTACAGCGTCAGGGGGTCCTTTTTTGAATTATAGATTTAATCAATTAAGAAAAATAAAACCTCAAGATGCTCTACGTCATCCAAAATGGAAAATGGGAAAAAAAATCACAGTTGACTCGTCTACTTTGATGAACAAAATTTTGGAGTACATTGAAGCTCAAAAATTATTTAAGTTAGAAAAAAACAAGTTAGAGATTTTAATTCACCCAGAGTCTCTGGTTCATGCAATAGTACAATTCAATAACGGGCTTGTAAAATTTATTTATCACGAAACTTCGATGATAATACCAATAGCTAATGCTTTATTCGAAAAAAATATTCAGATTAACAAATTTATAAAAGATAATAAAAAAATTGAAAATTTAACCTTTAAAAAACCGAACAAAAAAATTTTTCCTATAATTAAAATCTTACATAAAGTGAATGAATATCCATCATCGTCAATAATAGTTAATGCATCAAACGAGGTATTAGTTGAGTATTTTTTAAGAAAAAAAGTGCCCTTTTTGGCCATACCCTTAATCATAGAGGAGATTCTAAGAGATAGAAATTATAAAAAATATGCTATAAGAAAGCCGAAAGATCTTAAACAGATCATCAAAATTAACTCTTGGGCAAAATTAAAAACTATTGAAAAAATAAATTTAAATTATGGTTAAAATATTAAAATATATAGTTATAATTATTTTACTCACTCTTCCATTAAAAGCTGAAAATATAAATAATGTTTCAATAAATGGAAATAAAAGAGTTTCAGATGAGACTGTTAAAATTTACGGTGAAATAAATAATATAAAAACTTATTCCCAGAAGAACGCTAATACAATTTTAAAAAATCTTTATGAAACAGATTTTTTTGAAGATGTACAAATATCATTTGAAAACGGAACTTTAATAGTAAACTTAAAAGAATACCCTGTTATTAATCAGCTTGTCATTATAGGCGAGTCTGCAAAAAAATATCAAGATGAAATTAAAAAAGTAATAAATTCTAAAGAAAAAAGGTCTCTAAACAAGTCGCTTTTAATAAAAGATGTAAGCATAATAAAAAGTCTTTATTCATCTTTGGGATATAATTTTGCAAAAGTTGAAACTAAATTAAAAAAAATCGATGAAGATAATTATGATCTTTTATTTGACATTGAAAGAGGGGAAAAAACAAAAATCTCCTCAATAAAATTTATTGGAAATGAAAGTGTTAGAAACAAAAGATTAAAAAATATAATTGCAAGCGAAGAAAATAAATTTTGGAAATTTATTTCGAGGAATACTATATTAAGTGAAAATTTAATAAGTCTAGATGTTAGACTACTAACGAATTATTATAAATCCATCGGTTACTATGATATTAAAATTAATTCTAATTTAGCACAAATAATAGACGTAGAAGAAGCTGAACTTGTTTATTCTATTGATGAAGGTAAAAGATATTACATTGGTAAATTAGAAACTAATTTAGATAAAATATTTGATAAAAAAATATTTTTTTCATTAAACAAAACCTTCACTAAATATGCTGGTGAATATTATTCTCCATTTAAAATTAAAGAAATTTTAGAAGAAATAGATTTAATAATTTCAAATAACAATTTGCAGTTCGTTGAACATAACGTACAAGAAAAAATTAGAGATGACTCTATTGATATAACTTTTAATATTTTTGAAGGTGAGAAAGAATTAGTTAAAAGAATAAACATTAAAGGTAACACTGTTACCAATGAAGATGTAATTAGAGGTGAGCTGATTGTTGATGAGGGCGATCCATTAACCATGATAAATTTGGAAAAATCCATATCAAAAATTAAAGCAAGAAATATTTTTAATGAAGTTAAGTATAAAATTACTGATAGTGAAGAAAAGAATTTAAAAATAATAGATATCGAAGTTGAAGAGAGACCAACAGGTGAAATAAGTGCTGGAGCAGGAGTAGGCACATCAGGAGGAGCTATCGCTTTCGGTATTAAAGAAAATAATTGGATGGGAACCGGAAAAGCAGTCGAATTTAAATTAGATCTTGATGAAGAGTCGCTATCAGGTGTACTAAGCATGATGAATCCAAATTATGATAATCTTGGAAATTCTTTAAACTATTATTTAAGAAGCGAAGGTAATGATAAACCAGATCAAGGATATGAGAACACAATCGTATCCGCTGGAATGGGGACTTCATTTGAACAGTATCAAAATATTATCGCATCACTTGGAGCAAGTTTTACATATGATGATTTAAGGACAGTAGCGAGTGCATCAAATACTCTAAAAAAACAAAGTGGTGAGTTTAGTGAGTTGGCTTTAAATTATGGCTTCAAACTAGATAACAGAAACAGAGCTTTTATGCCCACGAGTGGATCAATAACATCCTTCGGACAAGAGGCACCAATTTATGCTGATAAATCTTATTTAAGAAACAACTTTGCTCATAGCTCTTATAAAACTTTAAATGAAAATATTATCGGTGCGGGAAAATTATACATTTCAACAATTAATGGTTTTGGAGACGATAACGATGTTAGATTAAGTAAAAGAAGAAATTTATCTACTCAAAGATTAAGAGGTTTTGAAAAGGGTAAAGTTGGACCAGTAGATGGTAATGATCATATAGGAGGAAATTTTGCAGCTGCACTAAATTTAGAAGCAAGCTTACCTAACTTTTTACCAGAAAACACCAACACTGATTTTGGCCTTTTTCTAGATGTTGGTAATGTTTGGGGAGTAGATTATGATAATAGTATTGATGATAGTAATAAGATAAGGTCATCCACAGGAGTAGCACTAAACTGGATTTCACCTTTAGGACCGATGTCATTTGTATTATCGCAAAATATTTCGAAAGCAAACACAGACAAAACGGAAAGTTTTAGATTCAATTTAGGAACTACATTTTAATAATTATGAAATATATATTCAATTTATTGATAATTTTATTGTTTGTTTCAATAAGCAATCAACCTCTAAAAGCTGATACATACTATTTAGATTTTAAATATATATTAAACGAGAGCGACGCAGGCAAGAAAGCAAATAAAAATTTACAAAATCAATTAGATCAAGGTGTTAAAACTCTGAAGGATAAGGAAAAGAAATTACAAAAAGAGGAAAAAGACATCATTCAACAAAAAAAATTATTATCTCCAGAGGAATACAAAAAAAAAATTACGGTATTAAGGACAAAAGTTTCTAGTTTACAGAAAGAAAGAAATTCAATACTTGAGTCTGTTTCCAAAAAAAGAAGAAATGCTAGAAATCAGCTTCTTGGTGCGTTAAATCCAATTGTAAAAAACTTTATGGCTGAAAAAAATATCAAATTAGTTCTAGATAAAAAAAGTATTTTATTGGGTGATGAAAATCTTGATATAACAAAAGATATAATGGTTTTGCTTAATAAAAAGATGAAGTCTATAAATTTAAACTAAACTAAATGAACTCAAGTATTTTTTTTGAAAAAAAAAATATTAAGATTAATAAAATATTTCCTAAAATAAAATTTAGAAACAATTTTGTTGTTAACTCTATACAGCCACTTTCTAAGGCGAATGATAAAGATATAACTTTTTTTGACTCAATTAAGTATAAAGATGATATTAATCTTATTAAACCTTGCATTTGTATTACATCAGATAAGCTAAAAAGTCTTTTACCTAAAAATTATACTATAATAGTCGTAAAGAATGTTTTGTTAGAATTAGCTAGAGTTACAAAATTACTATACCCTAATTCAGACATTGATTATCCAGATTTACTAGTAAAAGACTCAAAAAAGATGAAATTTAACAAGGTTAAATTTGGTAATAATGTTTTAGTTGGTAAAAATGTAAAAATAGGTACAAATTCCTTAATTGGTTCAAATACCATAATAGAGAGTAACGTTGTAATTGGAAAAAATTGTATAATTGGATCTGATGTAATTATAAAAAATTCAATCATTGGAAATGAAGTTATGATTCAAGACGGATGTAAAATCGGACAAAAAGGATTTGGTTTCATACCAAGCAAAGAAAAAAATATTAAATTTCCTCATATAGGAAAAGTTCAAATAAAAGATTTTGTAGAAATAGCTTCAGGTTGCACAATAGATAGAGGATCAATCGACGATACAATAATTGGGCAAAATACATATTTAGATAATCAGGTACATGTTGCGCATAATGTTAAGATTGGAAATAATTGTATGATTGCCGGGCAAGTAGGTTTTGCAGGAAGCTCAACCATAGGCAACAATGTTTCTATCGGCGGTCAAGCCGGAGTATCTGGGCATCTTAAAATTGGCAATAATGTTAAAATTGGTGGTGGAAGCGGTGTAGTTAAAGATATTGAAGATAATCAAGTCGTAATGGGATACCCGGCAATTCCTTTAAGAAATTTTTTAAAAAATAGCAAAGATGAATAAAATTGAATTAAATAAAAAGGATATTGAAAATCTATTACCGCATAGGGAACCAATGCTTTTAATTGACAAGTTAATAAATATAGTTCCATTAAAATCTGCGACAGCAATTATGTATGTAAAAAAAAACGGATTTTATGTACAAGGGCATTTTCCTGGTCAACCAGTAATGCCAGGAGTATTAATAGTTGAAGCTTTTGGTCAAGCTGCTGCAGCTTTAACTGCACATGGTATAGACCCTAAGGAATATGCAAATAAATTAGTTTATTTAATGGGAGTTGATAAAGCGAGATTTAGAAATCCAGTAATACCAGATTGCGAACTTCATCTTGAAATAGAGGCAGTAAGATCCCATGGAAGAGTTTGGAAGTATAAAGGAACTGCAAAAGTAGATGAAAAAAGAATGGCCGATGCAGAATGGTCCGCAACTATAGTGGATAGGAAAGAATGATTCATAGCTCAAGTGTAATTGATCAAAAAGCCAAAATTTCAAAAAATGTCAAAATTGGCCCTTTTTGCTATGTGGGTCCAGACGTAGAATTATCTGAAGAAGTAGAGTTAATTTCAAATGTTCATATAGAAGGAAACACAAAAATTGGAAAAGGGACAAAAATTTTTCCATTTGCTAGTATTGGAACTCAACCTCAAGATCTTAAATTTAAGAATGAAACAAACAGTTTAGACATAGGCGAACATAATATTATTCGTGAATATGTAACAATTAACCCAGGAACAGAAGGTGGTGGCTCAAAAACATTGGTAGGAAACAACTGTTTATTTATGATATCCTCACATATTGCTCACGATTGCAAAATTGGCAATAGAGTAATTATTGCTAACAACGTACCACTTGGAGGACATGTTATAATTGAAGACTCTGTTGTAATAGGAGGAAACTCAGCAGTTCAACAGTTTACAAGAATTGGAAAAATGGCAATGATTGGTGGAATGACAGGAGTATTACATGACGTAATTCCTTATGGTCTATCTACAGGAAACAGAAACTCATTACAAGGATTAAACTTAATAGGCTTAAGGAGAGCTAAGTTTGAAAATAAAGACATATTAGGTTTAAGCGAAGCCTATAAAGAGATTTTTGCCACAAAGAATATCAATGAAAATATAAGTAAATTGAACGGTTCTTTTCAAAAAAATCCATTAGTAAAGAATGTAATTGAATTTATAACAAAAGACAAAAAAAGATCTATTTGCACACCACTGTCATAAAATGATTGGTTTAGTTTTAGGAGATACTCATATCGGGGATGTAATAATTAAGAAATTAGATAAATTAGGCAAAAAATTTATAATTATTGATATTTCTAAAAAAAAAATTTTTAAAAAAAAAAAAAACTCTTTTCCATTGTCAATTGGTCAACTAGGAAAATGTATATCAATTTTAAAAAAACACAATTGCAAAGATATTATTTTTGCCGGTAGGGTAGCGAAGCCAAACTTTAAAAAAATAAAATTTGATTTTAAAGCAATATATCACCTGCCTAAAATAATTAAAGAAACAAAAAAAGGTGACGCTTATATCATAAATTTTATTACAAGGTTATTTAAAAATGAAGGATTTAAAATCATTAGCCAAACAAAATTTAATAATGAAATTGTTTTAAATAAAGGAACTTGCACATACTTAAAACCTAACAAAGTTGATTTAAAAAACATTACTATTGGAAAAAAAATTATTTATGATTTAAAAAAAAAGGGTGTAGCTCAAGGAGTTATAGTCATTGATAATAAAGTAATTTCATCAGAAAATGAAAAAGGGACGGACTCTATGATAAATAAATCAAAATTAAAAATTTTAAGACATAAAACTAAGAACAAAGAGATAAAAGGTGTTTTAATTAAATTACCTAAACCTAATCAAGATTTAAGAACAGATTTACCTACAATAGGATTTAAAACAGTAAAAAATTGCATTCAGGCTGGATTAAGAGGAATAGTGGTTAAAGGTAAATATAATATTTTTTTAGATCAAAATAAATGTATTAAACTAGCTAACAGGAAAAATTTTTTTATTCATGCTATCTAAATGAAAAAAATAATTTTAATTGCTTCTTTATTCTTAATTTATACTTTTCATGCTTTATCCAATGAACCAAAGTTATCTGAGGAAATAAATGGATTAAGGAATCCGTGGAGTATTTCTTTTATTAATGACACTAAAGCATTAATTACAGAGAAGTCAGGTAATTTAATATTAGTAGATTTTAATAGTAAAAAAATACAAAAAATTAAACATAATTTAAATATTTTAGAAGATGGTCAAGGTGGCTTGCTTGAAGTACTCTATTATAGAGACGAAGTGTTTGTCTCATATGCTGAAGAACGAGTAAAAGGAAACTCCAGTACATCTGTTGCAAAAGCCAGATTTAATGAATTAGAATTAAGTTTTCAAAATATTTTTAGGGCAGAACCACCTATAAATTCCGGTTATCACTTTGGTTCAAGATTAGTTATAAAAGATAATTTCATTTATATAACAGCTGG
>Ga0209631_10004062_pt1 | contig 16400 bp, 25 predicted proteins | sample COG_08_FD_184752 | JGI IMG/M metagenome (GOLD analysis project Ga0209631, IMG submission 184752) | Pelagic Microbial community sample from North Sea - COGITO 998_met_08 (SPAdes) (version 2) | ecosystem: Environmental > Aquatic > Marine > Neritic zone/Coastal water | place: Helgoland, sampling...
ATATCTAACGTATAAAGATATAAAAAGAATAGGTCAGAAATCTAAACTATCTTTTATTGATACTAAAAAAACAATAGGTAGTGGAGATTACTTCAAAGACTATACTTTTGTTAAAATGAACGAAGTGGAGTGGGAAAATTGTGTAGATAAGGGTGCAGTTTATTCCGAATGGAAAGAATCCTTAATAGTTACAATGTCTGAAAGAGGTTGTATGTATAATGAAAAAAGATATCCAGTTGATAATTCAGTAGAGGTTAGAGATTTAAGTGGAGCAGGTGATACTTGGATGGCATCATTTGTAATGAAATATATTGATAGTAATAGTATAGATGAATCAATTCAATTTGCAAATAATAATGCAACGATAGTGGTTCAAAAAAGAGGTGTTACTACAATATGAAGAAAAAAATAGCATTCTGTTGGTTTGGTCAATATAGAAGTATGGAAGATGTTTTTTCGAGAAACATAAAAAACATACAAGAATACGATTACGATGCATTTCATTTTTATTCTGTTTGGAATGAAAGAGGACAGAGTGAAAGAGAATTTGATGAACTTGGACTTCGTTTATCAAGTAAAGATAAAATAACTCACTTTGATTTTGAAAAATTATGGACATTTGAAAATGGATATATTCATGAGAACGAAAGATACAATGAACTAATCCCATACACAGATGAATTTCTACCATACAATGCGATGAAACTTCATTTTAAATCATTTCTTAACGATATTACAGCTAATAATTATGATTTAGTAGTTTTACTTAGATGTGATGTGTATTACAAATTTAATTTAGATACTATTATAGATAATATTAAAAATGATAAAGTATATGTATCTAAAGATTATAATTCTATAACTATAAATGATACTTTATTTATAGGAAAATCTATTGCAATATCTAAATTTATAGAAAAGTTAGAATATAACAAAACAAGTGCACACTCTGATTGGATACCAATGCACGAATATGGTAATTTAGATGAAATAAAAAATATTAATATGAAACAAAATTTAGTATATTTAGACAGATGAGAAAATACTTACCAACATTAGGAGAATTGATTGATAGATTATCAATCGTTCAGTTAAAAGAAGTGAAGATTCCACAACATAAAGAGGAATATGCACAAGAAATATCTGAAATTGTACATGATATAAATGAAATATTAAAAGAAAAACCAAAAGTAGATGGAGAGTTTATTAGAGCATTGGTAGTATTATCTCAAATGAATGCACATATTTGGTACAACGAAGATAATGCAAGAAGTGGAGATGACCAAGGAAATAAACTTATGTTAACTCATGGATTAAATGGAATCAGAAATACTGCTAAGAATAAGATACAAGAATTAGATGGTGGTAGAAAAGATTACAAAGTAGATTGTATTGCATCAGAATTTAAAGATTGGGATGTATCATGGTAGATGATTTTTTTAAATGGTTAAGTGACTATTCTAATGAAAAGTTTGTTAAATGTAAAGTTATTTACAATAGTAAATCAAAAGATGACCCATTTCACGATACTTGTATTATCAAACAAAATGGAACAACAGGAACTTTGGTTGATGAGGGGTTAAAAAATGTTCTTATTAATGATATCATTTTATCGGGTCATTTTGTAGAAACTGGTACAAATCTTGGATATTTAGTAAAAGAACTTTCTAGGTATTCAAAATTAACTCAATCTTGTGAAATATCTTATTGGAATCATTGTATGGCTCTATATAATTTGAAAGATACTTTAAATGTAGAATTATATCATTTAGATAGTTCTGAATTTTTAAAAGAAATTAAAATAACAGATGAAAGTGTTTTGTTTTTAGATGCACATGGTGGTTCATATGATGATTGGAATGATAATCCATTAACAAAAGAACTTAATGTTATAAAAGAAAAAGGTATCAAACCAATTATATACATTCATGATTTTGCAGTACCTGCAGCTGAGGGTGATGTAGATATATTCACAGATGACTCATTTGATATAGATTACAAATATCCATTTGATTATAATCCTGAGAATGGTTGGAAATTAGATTGGGATTTTATAAAAGAACAAGTTAAAGAAATTTATAATAATGAATATTCATTGTCATTTCCACAAGATTACCCAAGTAGATGGAAAGAAGCAGGTTGGATTAGGATAGAAAAGAAATAATATGAAGAATTTTAATTACGATAGTTTGGATTATCTTACAGTTACACGAAAGTTATTAGATGATACTGTTTGGACTACTATAAAAGATAGATTTATAGGAGATAGTGGAAGTGGAGATGGTGTAATTGCACATGGTTCAGAATGGTTTTCAGGACTATTTGATGCTGGAAGTTATAAAATAGATGGAACTGATACCTCTTTTCATAATCCAAGATTTGTTAAATTTTTAGATAATTATACAGATATCTTAATAAAACCATTTGAAGAAGCAATAAAATTAGATAAACAAGTAATAGTTCAGATGTCATTACATCCAAGAACATCTAATTGTGATTGGATAGAAACTAATTATTTTAAACCATTATTTAAAAAGTACAAAAATCTTTTAGATAAAATGAGAAATGGAGAGGCTCATTTACTATTATTTTTTGGGTGGGAGGCAGATAATTTCTCTAAAGATAATACAAGTTTTCCAAAGAAAGGAAAATACGATAGTTACTATTCTATGTTTGATGCTGTTAGAACTTCATATGATTTACCAAGTGAATCTATTATTATTCTTAACTCTAATTTACTGGGTTATGCTCAAGAAAAATCTAACTATGGTGAGGATTTAAATCATGGAGAATATACTCAAGTTATATATGAAAGTGCATTTGAGTTAAATACATTTAAAAGTCAGAAAGGAAAATGGAATCCTGAATATACATTTGATGAGCATATTAGTAATCTAAAAAACAATGATATCAAAAAAATGTTAAGAATCAATAGAACTCAATTGGGTTGTAGAGATATGATGTTATATTGGTTAGAAAAAACAGGATATGTAAAAGATACAATAGTTGAACATAGAGCAAAAGAAAAATTTAATGATTCTTATTTTAAAAAAGAAATTAATCCTTGGTTAAAACAAGATGAAGAACCTGAATATGATTATTATGCAGTTAAGTATTATTTAGATGAATGTAAAAAAATGGCTGAAAGATTGGATTTTACTAATGTATTAGAAGGATTTGATTTTAATGAAAACATAATAAAACAAATTGAAAATAATTCACCCTATATTGCAAGTAAAGATGAATTGTTAGGTTCTTTTAGTGATATCTATTCTAATGAATATATTCCAATGGATTGTTATCAGAGAACTCTTTTTTCTTGGGTATCTACTTCACTAACTGATAGATTTGACCAAGTTTTTATAAATGCATCAACATTTCAACCAATGTTAAATTATCATCCAATTATATTTAATTCTAATAGAGAACATAACTATTATATGAAACTATCAGGATTTAAAGATTATTCTTGGTTCTCTGAGGTAGAGACAGTAGATATGTGCCCAACACAACACGAGAGAATGGTTCTAAATACAAATGAAATAGATAAGCTGATGAAAAAATCAAAAGATGAATTAATTAACTTAATTATTGATAATAGAGAATCTCTTGAATATAATAGAAAATTACTATTTGAATGTAAGAGTATTGAAAATATAATAAAAAAACTATTTGTAATTATAAATAAAAAATTTATAGATAGTACAGGAAATTTTAAAGAATTGTTATAATGAAACCAATATCATATGTTTATTTAGAGACTACAAATTATTGTAATCTTGCGTGTTCATTTTGTAATAGAGATGAAGTTATTGGCGCACTACAACATATGCCTTTATCTAAATTTAGAGAGTTGTTGGAAAGTATAAAAGAACATCCTATTAAGGAAGGTAAATTAATGGGAATGGGTGAACCAATGTTACATCCAAAATTTGATGAAGTATGTAAGATGTTTAAGGAATATTTTCCAGATGCTAAATTAATTGTTGCAACAAATTGTCAATATAATATTTCAGAAGGGAAGTCTTTAAGAGAGAGATTCAAAAATGCATTAAAATATACTGATATGCTATATTTCAGTATAGATGGTTATAAAAAATCATATGAAAGAGATAGAGCACCTGCAAAATGGAGTAGATTGATTGATTTTTTGAGTGGATTTAAGGGAATGGAAAGAAGTGGTTGTAATGTTGTTATTAACTATGTTGTAAATCCTGATAATGTTCACGATATTGAAAAGATTGATAATTTAAGAATTGATAATGAGTTAGAAGAACTTCGTTTAAATATTGCACAAGATTGGAGTGAGGATAAATCCTTACCAGGTGGATATACAAAAGAACAAATTGAATATCTAAATAAAAACTGGTCATCAAACATAAAAGGAAAATCTGAGTGGGATTTTGAAGATTGTTTTTGGGTTGAAGAGGGATTATATACTACTGTTGAGGGCAATGTTAAAATGTGTTGTATGAATACAGGTGCAGAGCCATTTGGAAATTTATTTGAAACTTCAGTAGATGAAATAAGAAAATCAAAAGATTTTCAAAATGTTAAGAATGGATGTAATACAAATAATCCAACATCACATTGTAAAAATTGTTCTTATAAAGAATTAGTACCAATGTTATCTGAAATTGGTGTAAAAAATAATTATCATGAGTAAAATAGAAAGAAAGTTCCAGGGCACAGTTCCTCACAATAAATTGAGATTACATTCTGCAGAAAGAAATACATCTTGGGGAAAAGTATTTAAAGAGTACAAAAAATCACTAACAGAAGAAGATATTAAATTTTACCCAAATGTAAATGAATTAACTAAACCATTACAAGAATTTTATGGATATGATAACTTTTTAATGGGATTTGGTTCGGATAGATGTATAAATTACTTTTTTGAGGCTCATAAGAAAAAACATTGGTTATGGGGTAAAAAAAGATTAATAATTTCAGACCCATCTTTTCCTATGTATGATGTATATGGACAAATACATGATTATAAAATAAAAAAAGTAAGATATAATATTATTAAGTTTCCGATAATTAACTTTTTAGATGAAATAGATAATAACTCTGTCATAGTATTATCAAACCCTTCTTCACCTATTGGTGATGTGATTTGTAGAGAAGATTTAATTAAGATATTAGATTTAGGACAACCAACTTTGGTTGATGAGGCGTATATAGAATTTTCAAATGAAAAAAGCTGTATTGATTTGATTGATGAATATCCAAATTTATATGTAACACGAACTTTTTCAAAAGCATATGGTTCTGCTGGTACTCGTTTTGGTTGTATATTTTCTCAGAAACAAAATATAAAAAAACTTAATCAGTATAGAGATATGTACGAAACAACTGGTCAAACTCTAAAGTGGATAAAAACTGTGTGTAAACATAAAGATTTTGCTGATGAGTATATTGATAATGTAAAGTATGTTAGAACTAAAGTAACAAACGAACTTTACCATAAAAAAATATATTGTATTCCTTCTAAATGTAATTGGATTCATGTAAAAGAATCAGATTTACCTAAATTACCTGATAATATTATATTCAGAAAGAATTGTGAAATACCAGAAAAAGGAAATAATTGGGTTAGATTGGGAATTACTGATAATTTAAAGGATTACGATTGGATTTTAAAGTAAGAGGACATAGTAAATATAAACTTAAATTAGAAAATAATTTAGTTGAAAAATACCATCACACTAATGATGATAGACTGGTTAAATCTGCTTATAAACAAAAAGGATTTAAAAGTAAATTCTTTAAAACACCAAACGTTCTAAACATAGAAAGAGATGGTTTTAAAATGGAGTATATTTCAGGTTATTCCTTTTCTCAATTTCTAACAGCAGCATCAAAAAGAGATTTGGATGGTTTTATTAATAAAATAGATGGATATTTAAAAGAAAATCAAATTACAAATTATGATATTCCTATTGAATTGTTTATAAATAAAATAAAAAGTATTGATTATGATTCAACTTTATTATTATCTAAAATTAAAAATAAAAAAACTGTAAATGTAGGAGTTGGTATATGTCATGGTGATTTAACGTTATCTAATATGATATTTGCAGAAGATATTTATCTAATAGATTTTTTAGATTCATATTTAGAATCACCAACAATGGATATAGTTAAGTTAAGACAAGATACTCATTTACATTGGTCATTAAATATGGTAGAAAATGTAACCGATTTAACGAAAATAAAATTAGGTTTACGATATATAGATGAGTTTTTGATAAACAATTATGAAGTAGAAGATTATTATTTTTTACAAATAATAAATTTAATTAGAATATTTCCATATACTAACGATAAAAAAACAGAAGATTGGTTAAATAAAAATATAAAAGAATTATGCGAACACTTATAATACCTTGTGCTGGTCAGAGTACTCGATATAAGACGAAAAGACCAAAGTATTTCTTAAATCATCCATCAGGTGACTTGATGTGTTTTGAGTCAATCAAAGGATTACCACTAGATACATTTGATAAAATAATAATGGTAACACTTGAAAAATATCTAACAGGTGATGTAAAACAAGAAATTCAAAATAATACCAAACACTTTGATAATTTTGAATTAGTTGTATTACAGGAAGATACTAACTCTGCATCCGATACTATATCTCAAACTATTAAAAAGGTTGGCATAGAAGGAGAAATTTATATTAAAGATGCAGATGATTATTTCGATGTTAATGAACTTAATCCAAATCAAGTTTGTGTATTTTCTTTAAATGATACCAAAAATATAACACCTGGTAATAAATCATATGTTAAAAAAACAGATAATAATCAAATATTAAACATAGTTGAAAAGAAAGTAATTTCATCAGATTTTTGTTGTGGGTTGTATTCTTTTGAATCTGCAGAAGATTTTGTTAATACATTTAAAAAAATACAAATGGTAGGTGAGGTTTATATTTCTCATGTAATATATCAGATGTTGTTAGATGGGAAACAATTTTATTCAAATCAAGTTTCTAATTTTATAGATTGGGGAACACAAGATGATTGGAACAAATATATAGATGAAACAAAATAAATTTTTAATAGGTGCTGGTTGTTCATATGGTAAGGTTGCATTTGCACTTAACCAATGGAAAGAATATTTAGATATTGATGATAATACAATCATAATAGATTTACAAAAAGATAGTCAATCTTCTAACTATTCTGCTGATTCTATAATTTATGTATGTAATAAGTTAATTGAAAATGGGGTTGGTGTTGAAAATATATTTGTAGTTAATGAATGGACAACTTTCGATAGATTACATTATACGTTGCCAAGTGGAGATGATAAAAATTCATTTTACGAACAAAATAATCATAGTAATAATATCCATGTTCATAATGCAAAAAATGATGAAGAGGAACAAAAAATAAAATCTCTATTCAATATGAATCAATTTTTTGATAAGAGTGGAATAAAAATGCAGATACAAACCATCGATGGTTTATTTTATATAAATCCTGGTCATATCAATGTAGAGGAATACAAGGATACGAGTATTTATGAGTGGTTACATATGTTTCAGAAACATTCAGAGGGCAATATAAATGAAAGTTTAATCATTAATTATCTAAATAATATTTTAAAATTACAATATTATTTGAAAGGTAACAATATAAATTATAATTTTCATTTTATTAATTCGCAACTATCAGGATTTAGAAAAGATACATATGGAAGTTTATATCACGAAATAGTAAATCCAATTGAAAAGTGGGGTAATAAAATAATAAATCAACGAGAAAAACACGAAGAACATATTAAATCTTTAAGTAATGAGTCGGATATTAATAATATCTTTCCTGAATGTAAATCTAAATTTAATGAAATAGATTTTTCTAAATTTTGGTTATTTGAAAAAGATAATTATAGATATGGTGGTATAGATGAATGGACATTTTGTAATTTGCCAATTATTGGTTATAGCAATCATTCTATGAAAAGTGATGTATCTAACTTAGAATTTTTTATTGAACAGTATGGAAATCATCCAAATCCAATTGCTTACTTTTTAATTTCTGAGGAAATTTTAAGTGAATGTTCATTTATAAATCATAAACCAAATGCAATATCTGATATCAAAAATCAAATTCAAAGAGAATTAAATGGGAACGATGAATCTGAAAATGAAATATTTAGTAATATACAATACTGTGAAGAAATATTCAGAGTAAAACTAGAAAAGTATAAGATATGAGTAATTTAATTAAAAATGGATACGATATTTTAAAATTAGAAAATTTAATACCTGATTTTAAATGTAGAGAATTACAAGAATATTACAAAGACTCATTTAGGATTAAGAAATCTAAGAATTTACAGTTGATTTTGAATGGAACATATACTTCTGAAAGTAAAGAAGAAATAGAAAGATTGTACTCAGAATTAACAGAAGAAAATACTGATATTAAAATTTGTGATTCTGGTCATGAAAAGAATAGTTATTTTTTACAGATTCTTTCACCCAATACTAATTTTGATTTACACCAACGAATATATAATCAAATTCCACATAAATATCAAACACAAATATGGTATCAAAATCCAATAGAAAATAACGTACCATTTAATATTTTTAAAATGGCCATACATAATATAATATTAAATACTTATAATTTAAAGGGTTCAAATATTATTATTCCTCAAATAAGAGAAACCTACTATGATATAAATTGTCATATTACACCACATGAAGATGGAGTTGACGAAAATAGATTGTTTGTAATTTTATTGTATCTATCTAATGATTACAAACAAGGAGATGGTGGAGAATTTAATATATTAGATAAAAATAACTTAATTAAAGAAACCGTAACTCCTGAGTTTGGAAATGTGGTTGTATTGGATTTTACAGAAAATAATGTTTCACATTCTGTAAATAGAGTTTTAAGAGATTATGGTAGAAACGCATTAATATCATTTGTTTATAAAAAATGACACCAGAAGAATATTATTACAAATATATAATGAAAGATAATTCAGCATTATACGAAATGAGAGTAAAATCTTTATCGTGGATGTTGGGGTGTTTTGAAAAAGGTACTATACGAAAAAGAACAATTGTTGGTTTAATACCAAAAGAACAACTTGTAGATTTACTAGTATGGTTAGAAGATTTGGAAAGATATGAAGAATGTATAACAGTTAAAAAAGTATTAGATAAGGTATATGAAAATTGATAATTTTATATGGGGAGGGTGTTCCTACTCGGCAGGAAGTGGATTTACAGATAGACCGAGATGGGAAAATCCTGAAAATGATTTTAGTTTCGCACATAAGGATTTAAAACAATATTTTGAAGAACCACATAATGTTGGAAATGTTAAGTCACAAATAGAAAAAATTGTATTTCCATATCAAGTTGGTAAAAGATTAGGTGCAAGTAATATACAGAATTTTGCAACAGGTGGAATGGGATATCCTATACAAATAAGAAAAATATTTTCATATTTGATTGAAAATGAACAAAAATTAGATTTTACTAAAACAAGTGTAGGTATTCAACTAACTTCATTTCAAAGAGATGAGGTAATCAAAGTTTGGCCAAAAGACCCTAACTTCGAGAATGAAAAAGATAGAATTGGATTTGCATGGTTAGATGGACAATCTTGTGACAATCATGCAAAGGAGTATATATTAAAATATTGGGATGGTGGATATTCAGTTATGAATGCATTACAAAATTTAATCATTTTTAGAGGATGGTGTGAAAATATGGGTATTAAATTTCATTTGTTTGATATTTGCTGTGATGTTGAGAATCAAATAAACCCCTATAAAGAAAGAATTGAATTATGGAGAACCCAAATAAATCATCAACAACTTTCACACAATATACCAGATTTTCCACAAATTGAAACTTTAGTTAAAAAATTAAAAGTTGAACAAATCGGCCATTTGCCACATACTATTAAATCATTCCATAATGATGGTTTTCATGATGATACGCATTATTCAATTACAGGACATAATCAAATCACAGAATTTCTTTGTGATGTATATAAAAATAAATTAGGATATGAATAAAGTTTGGACATTTGGTGATTCATTTACATTTGGAGATGGATGTAATAAGTGGGATGATTATTATAAAAATTATCCTAAAAAGAGAGGATTAAAATTTAATAAACTTTTATCAAACCATTATGATTTACCTTTAGAAGATTTTTCAAGAAATGGTGCACCAAATCCTTGGATTCTTAGAAATATTGTAAGTAACATACATAGATTTGAAAAGGGAGATTTCGTTAGTATAAACATTTCAGATTCTTTTAGATTTGAACTACCAAGTCCTTCTAATACAACAGATTTACAACCAATACTTAATCAAGCAGCTGATAAAGAAAATCCTGTATATGGTGAGTTTGATTCAGATGGAGATGTAAATACCACCGTATATCAGTATATAAAATATCTTCATATGATGGATATTAATGATTCCGATAAAAATAAAAATTCAGTAGGATATAAAGTTATAAATGATTTACACATGAATCAATTTAATTCTATTAAAAAACTTCTATTAAAATTAGGAGTTAAAGTAGTGATGTGGGATTGGGAAGGTGATTTTGTAAGAAAATATGAAACAATTACAAAATGTACAAATAACAAAATTGATAATTATCATTTATCTTGGAATGGACATAGGCAATTAGCAGATAAATTAATTAAATCATTTCATAAAGGAATTACAACTATTAAATGGAAAAATACAATGCAATGAAAAATATTTGGTTTTTTGGGGATAGTTTTACTCGTGGAGATGGTTGTATAGCTGAGAATGAATCACCTTATTATGATAATTATCCAAATTTAAGAGATACATTATGGACTACTAAATTAAGTAATAAATTTGGTATGAATGAAAATAATTTAGGAGAAAGTGGATGCTCTTCCGATTGGATTATCAATACAATAGTAGATAACTTGTATAAAATCAAACCAAACGATATTGTAATATTATCAGATACAAGACCATCAAGATATCTTGTTCCAAGAGTACAAGATAATGAAATACATTGTTTTTCACCAGGTCAAGAATCTATATGGGATTGGCATATAAAAAATAGAGAAGATACCACTAAACCAAAGGAATGGGAAGATATGAAACGAACATTAATTGATTATACTTGGTATTTTCAAGAAAATTACTCAAAACTTTGGGAAGAGTATTATTTAGAACGATTTAAAAACTTACAAAAATACTTCGATTCAATTGGAGTTACAAATTACTTTTGGTCATATAAACTATGGTACGAAAAGCAAATAGATATAGAACTTATAAGTGAACACATACCAGAGATACATAATGAACATTTTTCGTGGAAAGGACATGAACAATTTTCAAAATATATTGAAAGTAAGTTAAATAGAGTAACAAACTTAATATAAATTAATAATTAAAAACACAAATATGGAATTTTACAAAAACAATCCAACTAATCTTCACAATCCAACAAAGAAAAGAAAACTTGGTAAAAAACAAAGAAAACAAGAGATAATTGATAATCTAACTAACACAATCAACTCAGAATCCGCAAAAATAGGTGGAGGAAATAAAGATTTGATTGAAAAACTTCAATTTAAGTTAGATGATGCCATATATGGTAAATTAAAGTAAAATGAAAAACAAGTTATGGATATTTGGAGATAGTGTATCTGCTGGAACAGGTCAAGATAACAACCATGAATATTATAAGAGATTTCTTGAACCATATAACATAGAAAAGAAAGAATATGGTGTATATCTATCGGAAAAATTAGATTTAGAACTTAAACAACTATCCATCGGTGGTCTTTCTAATGATGCAATATTACGAAAAGTAATAGAGAATCTTAGTAACTTTAAAAAAGGAGACAGGGTCATAATAGGAATAACAGACCATTTTAGATTTGAAATGTTACTACCTCACCATGAAAAATCAGAATACAAATCATTTTTGGTACATGAATTCTACGAGGATATGGATAATCCAAATTTAATGAATAACTTACACCCAAACACAGATATAAACAATGCAATAAGAAATTATACAAGATATATACATTTAGAATCAATTCCATACACCAATGTATCCATATCTATACAATTAAAAAGTATAATGGAACATCTTAATTCTATCGGTATTGATACTTTCATTTGGAATTATCATAGACGAAGTTTGGTTGGAACTTATATCGATATTGCAAAAATAGAGGATATAACTAAATCAACAAATAATGAAGTTATAGACCATCATCCCTCATATAAAGGACATGAAGAACTTGCAGATATTATTTATAATAAACTAACGAATCGAACCCCCTTTGAACGATAGGGAACTAACACAATAAGATATGATACCAAAAGAATGGATATGGATGTATTTGGATAAAAAGACCAATGATTTGGATATCCAAGATAACCTCGAAGATGGAATAGATGATATTATATCAACTCCCAAAGAAACTCCTTACAATGATGACGAATACGATAATTAATCTCTTATAACTCAACTCACCCCTTTTGTTCTTTTGTCGTGGGGGGTTCGAAGAGTCGCAAGAAATTTTTTTTCCCCTATTTTTTATTGATAGTATTTATATAGAATGAAACAATGTAGAAAATGTAATATAGAAATGAAAAATCCTTCACATCAAGGTAGTTCATATCACTTGTGTGAATCTTGTGGAGATGTTCAATTTGATTACAATTGTGGTAAAGATGAAGATAAAACAAAAGATGCTCACCCTAGTACTAGCCTTGAAGTCAATATAGGCAATACTCATTTAATAGATATAGAATACGATGAACTAGATAAGGTAGTAGAGAGAGGGAGAGATTAACCCCCAATACCCTACTTTCCCTTGTTAAAAGCTCCACACACTCGAAGTGGACGGGTAAAACCCTCTTAAGAACCCAATACCCCCAAATTCCCCTACTCTCAGTACGAGGTTGATATCTTCGATTTAAGAACTCTGAGATTGTATCCGTACCATATTATTACACCATAGGAGATATAACCTTAGAAATCACCGCATTAACCCAGTCGAGGTGTCTCACTCCCCAATACCTCTCTATGGAGTTGAATATTGTACCCTATATCATAATTTGATATGTAACACTTCCCACATTTTACCACCAGACACCACCGTATCAATATAGTTTCAGACCTCATGTGTGTTTGTGTGTACGCCTTTTTTTTCCGCATAGTGAATATGACAGGTTGTCAGTTTACACCTTAATCCCCAATTATGAAATTCGTAAAACGAGCACGTGACACAATGTCATCATTTTAGAGAATTCGTAAAAATAAGGGCATTTATTGAAAAAATCGTAAATCCCTCGTACTATGACACATTGTCACCCTTTTTATTTGTGCAATTCAAAAAAAAGTTGTATCTTTAGGGTGGTTGTGGGTGGGAGTGTGAGTGTAGGAATGGAGATAAATGAAAAATAAACGTTAAAAAGCTTGTATATGTGGAATAAATTTCGTATATTGTACCTGTAATTATGATTGATATGAGAGATATAGTAAAATTGTTGCCCTATATAGGGGTAGGTGTAGTAATAGGGTTAGGACTTCTAGTATTACCGATGATTATTCGAGGGTTTTTCTCCCTTTTGTTACTTTTAATGAAGAATCCAATGGAATCCTTAGTGATAATGGGGGTTGCGTTGATATCCTATTCAGTAGGATTGTACCTCGGAGAAAGAAAATTGTAAAAAAAACAAGAAAAGACTAGGATATATGGAAAATTTTTCGTATATTTACATAGTAAATGATTGATGATTGAGAAAATAGGTGACAGCTACTCTAGTTAATTAGGTTCATTGAAATAGTATCAGATAGAAGAGGGTAACTCCTCGACTTCCTTTAGGTTGGGAAGGCATCATCACTCTGTTGTGGGGTGAAAAGTGGTTCGAAACATGAGATGTTATCTAATAGAAGGTTCGAATCCTTCCTATTTTACCATAAGTGGTACTGGTCACTTTCTAAAATCCAGACGGCAGTGAGGTTGTTGGTAGTTTTCCTCCTAAATAAATGAACTACCACATATAACGTAGGGTGTCACAGGCGATGAAATGATACTACAGCTCCCAACGTAAGATTACCACAAGGAAGTAAGGGGTTTCTTCCGATATAAAGTGGTACTAAAGGAGACCACACTCTCTCTCCTATCCTAAGCGTTCATTCCGAACCGCCCACCTAGAAACATTGGTCTCGCTAGGTGGGTTTTTTTTGTCCAAAACTTATCAACATAAAATTGTTAATAACTTTTCTCTTAAAAGCTTGTATATGTGGATTTTTTTCACTACCTTTAGGGTGGTTGAGGGTGGGAGTATTTACCTATATACCTTATGACACATTGTCAGTAAAAATAAATGAGAAAAAGCTTGTTTATATGGAATCTTTTTCGTATATTTACTATGTAAATGAGATTAATTAAAACAAATAAAATATGATGAATTTAATAAGATTAGATAGTGTTGGAAGTGTGTTCGATATTGAAGATAACCAAGTTTACCCTCAGTTGGTAGATGGATTGCCTGATTTAGGGATGGGAGTAGATATGTACGATGTGGATATAGAATGGATATCATCCCTATCTGATGAGGATAAAGAGAAAATAAAGAAATTTATAAAATAATTAAAACGTAAAATATGAGTAAATTAAATGAAAGATATCCGAATGGGTATATGGGTAAAATTGAGTATTGGACTAGTAAGTTGAATGCTGAGGTTATGAATACGAAAGTTCCTAACTTAGAGGAGATAGATAGGATTCACCGAAAGTTAGATTACTTTATCCAAAGAGAGTGGGATACACAAGTAAGAGCTTAAAAAAAGATTTTCGGTATATGAGCTAATTATACTACAAGCTCACATACTATATATAATAGGAGTAGTATATAAACAAATAAAGTAAATGAAGTATAAACACAGAAATTGTATTATAGAAGATACACCAACAGAACAACTACCTGAAATGGTAAAGATTACCAAAGCACCGAAACTAAGAGGAGATTTTATAGATAAGAGATATATCACCTTAGAGAAGTGTATCTTGGCAATTGAAGCATTCGAATCTACAAGGTTAATTAATTCCAAAGAAAAGTATGTCAAGGCCCAACTAGAAGATGTAGTAGTGGTAGAGGAGTAGGGGGGTGGTTTCTTGTAAAAGGTGCCAAACTTTTTTTTAAAAAGAAGCATCGGACTCGTTTTTTTATCGAGGTCAATTTTTTTCGCTATAGAAAAAAACATAGTAGTACACCCATAGGTGTAGCATGGTATGGTAAAAGAGAATTAAAAGAAAAGTGAGCACCTCGTACTTATAGCTCATATAATCGAGGTTATAAATTTAAATGAGAAATTATGAATTTTGAGAATAAATGGGAGTCTCTCTTTCCCTTAGATAAAAGAGATAAAGAAATAGATAAAAAGAATGGAATCCAAAGAAAGCCTTGGATTGGTTGTCTTATTTCCTCAGTAGGGAGTATAGTAGTATGGTCATTAATATATTGGTTATGGGTAAGTTTATAAAGAGAGTTTTAAAAAAGTGGTTTATTAATCCTTTTACGTTATGGATACTTGTTATCTTATTGTGTATCTATACTATTGGTCTTTATACCTTAACTAGTATGTGAGCTGATATTATTATGGTTACCGATTAAATCGAGGTTATGAATTTAAGAATGAAATTAAAAATATTATTACTATTTGTTTGTTGTAACTTGTTTTCTCAGAAAATCATTATATCAGATGAGTTTACTTGGTATGATGGAACTCTAAAAGGAGTAATAAACTATTCATCTATAATGTTTGGAGAGAAGGTCTTTGTTGGAGTAGAAAGTGGAACATGGAAAGACATTGATGGTATCGTAGCTGCAGAATCAACTATAAATGAGAACCTTTCTATATATTCAGGCATTAGGTTTAAAAAACAAATCAGAGGATACTTTATGAATTTGAATTGGAATCAAACTCCTTGTAGATGTAGACATCAAAAACCGATAAAGTATTATATAGGAGTTAGAAGTTTAACTTTAAAAGATGTTAGACTATCGATAGGTATAAGATACGGATTAAAAATATAAATTAAAAATATGGAAAAATATATAATATACTATTTTATTACAGGTCTACTTTGGACAACCTACTGGCAAACCAAAATGGATTTAACTTGGGGAGCTAGAATCAGATATACTTTATTATGGCCAGTTACACTTACTGCATGGATAATAGGATTTATAGATGCATTTATAAATGAATTTTTTGAAGATGAATAAACTAATATGGAAAATGTACAATGAGAATCGTATCTCATTAGAAGTAGCAGAAGAACTACTTGATTGTTATTATAATAGAACTAATAAAATATATTAA
>Ga0209631_10004063_pt1 | contig 16400 bp, 14 predicted proteins | sample COG_08_FD_184752 | JGI IMG/M metagenome (GOLD analysis project Ga0209631, IMG submission 184752) | Pelagic Microbial community sample from North Sea - COGITO 998_met_08 (SPAdes) (version 2) | ecosystem: Environmental > Aquatic > Marine > Neritic zone/Coastal water | place: Helgoland, sampling...
CTTATTTCCCAGAAACAGCGGTGCAGGTGTGCTTAAATTCAAAGGAGTTTAAAGATAAATTGCCGGAAGCAGATGCCGTGATCGTTTGGGTTTTCAAGGAGGGGTGGCTGGAAAATGCACCAAAGCTAAAACTCATTGCTACACCTGCAGCTGGAAATGACTGGATTCCCTGGCAGCCACCTGCGAGTTTAAAACTTTCGTTTGGTGGATTTCATGGGCCGATGATGGCGGAAAGCGTTATTGGCGGGATGTTGCATTTCCTGAAAGCGTTTCCATTATCTATGAAGATGCAGGGGAAGAAAAAATGGGCGCGTATAAAAATTTCAAAAAAGCAACAGTCTCTTTATAAGGCTCGGGTTACTATTTTAGGTTTTGGTAAAATTGGTAATGCTTTGGGCAGACTATTAAAACCCTTCGGTTGCCAGATTACAGGAATCAAACGTACTGAAATGGCGACGCCTAATTATTTTGATGAAGAAGATGAAATATTGACTCACGATAAATGGGAGTCAGCACTATCCGAAACCGATCATTTAATTTGTGCACTGCCCGGTGGGCCGGAGACCAATGAAATCCTACAGTCCATCCATTTTAAAAACATGCGGAAGACTTCATTTTTTTATAATGTGGGACGTGGGAATATTTATAAAGAATCTGATTTAGTAGAAGCCTTGCAAGGCGGAGAAATTACCGGAGCGTATCTGGATGTGTTTGGCAAAGAACCTTTGTCTGAATTTTCCAGGCTATGGGGGTTGGGCAATGTCCTCATCCAACCGCATACTTCCGCCGCCTCGCCACAATACCTAGAGCTGTTCGTTGAAGAACTGGTTAGAAGAGTCAGGGAAGGGGAGTTTGGTTAGTCTTTAAAACCTCACCAGGGAGATTATAAAGTTACAGGAAAAAAAAAGGGAGAGGCTGTGAAGCCTCTCCCGTTTAGTAATACTTTTCTTTTTAGGTAGCAGTAGGGGCTGCAGCTTCTACCGCATCTTTCAGGGCTTCTTTTCTGCTTAGCTTAACTTTACCCTGCTGATCTACATCGATGACTTTGACCTTGATCTCATCGCCTTCCTGAATCTCATCGCTTACACTTTTAATGCGACGATCACAGATTTGAGAGATGTGAACCAGTCCATCGGTACCTGGAAAAATTTCTACAAAGGCACCGAAGTCGACGATCTTTTTCACTTTGCCGAGATAAATTTTCCCAACTTCAACTTCCTGGGTAAGGTTCTCAACAAACTCTACCGCTTTTGCTGCCGCTTCGGCATCCGCTGAAGCGATGGAAACCAGACCATCGTCATTGATGTCGATCGAAACTCCCGTCTTGTCGATAATCTCACGAATGACTTTACCGCCAGGCCCTATGACATCCCGAATCTTGTCTTTGGGTACCGTGAGTGTGACAATTCTCGGTGCGTGTTGGTTTATTTCAGTGCGGTGAGTTGATAGTGCTTTGTCCATTTCACCAAGAATATGCAAACGCCCTTCTTTAGCTTGCTGAAGGGCTGTTTTCATGAGATCACGGTCAAGTCCCGTGACTTTGATGTCCATTTGCAATGCGGTGATACCATTGGTTGTTCCCGCCACTTTAAAATCCATATCTCCTAAATGATCTTCGGAGCCGAGGATGTCTGAAAGGATTGCAACACGATCGCCGTCTTTGATGAGTCCCATAGCGATTCCGGCTACCGGTGCTTTAATGGGAATACCTGCGTCCATCATGGAGAGTGAACCGCCACATACAGAAGCCATTGAGGAAGAACCGTTTGATTCCAATATCTCGGAAACAATTCGAATGGTGTATGGAAAATCATCTTTGCTGGGGAGAACAGGGATCAATGAACGCTCAGCAAGCATGCCGTGTCCAATTTCTCTTCGTCCAGGGCCAGAAATAAATTTTACTTCTCCAGTACAGAATGCGGGGAAGTTGTAATGTAGCATAAAGGATTTGCTGCCTTTGAATTCCAGGCTATCCATTCTTTGTTCATCGGAAGAGGTTCCCAGGGTTGCGGCGACCAGCGCTTGAGTCTCACCGCGTGTGAAAACGGCAGAGCCATGAACACGGGGTAAATAACCCGTCATAATACTAATGGGGCGAACGTCTGCAAGACCTCGACCATCGACACGATATTGTTTGTCGAGAACAAGATTTCGCACGACTGTTTTTTCAAGGTCATGGAAAATATCTTTGATTTCCCCTTTGATGCCTGCATCTTCATCCGGATTCAGCTCAGCGCAAAGATCATTCTGGATTTGCTTTACAGCATCACCACGCTCATGTTTTCCAGCAATTTGACATGCTGCATCGAGTCTTTCTGCGGCTTTACTGTTGATAGATGATTGAAGCTCTTCATTAACAGGTGTAGGTTCAACAACTAGTTTTTCTTTTCCGAGAAGCTCGCGCAGCTTGATCTGAATACCAATGACTTTTTTAATTCGCTCGTGGCCAAAATCCAAGGCTTCCATCATTTCGTCTTCGCTGACTTCGTTGGCTCCCGATTCAACCATTACGATTCCATCTGCGGTTCCAGCCATAATGAGGTTAAGATCGCTAGCAGCGGTTTCTTCGTAATTTGGATTAAAAATCAGTTTCCCATCGACTCTTGAAATTCGAGCTCCTGCTACCGGATTTTCAAAAGGAATGTCTGAGATCATCAAAGCGGCAGAAGCGCCGGTGATGGCATTGACGTCCGGTGGATTTTCACCGTCATGGGAAATTACCATGGCAACGACTTGCGTCTCGTTTTTAAATTCTTTTGGAAACAAAGGTCGGATCGGTCGATCAATCAATCGGCAGATCAATGTTTCGAGTTCTCCTGGTCGGGCTTCGCGTCTAAAAAAGCTACCGGGAATTTTACCCGCTGCGTAGGTTTTCTCTCTATAGTCTACGGTCAACGGAAAGAAATCTATTCCTTCGCGAGGTTTACCTGCCATAGTCGCAGCAACCAGAACCATTGTGTCGCCCTGACGGATTACAACAGTGCCGCCTGCTTGTCGAGCCAGATCGCCTGCTTCCAAAGAAATTATTTTTCCATCAATATCTATTTCTACTTTTTCCATTAATATTTCTCCAATATCTTTCCCTAATATTCAATTAGGCGTGTGTGTTGTTGCGCGGTTATCTGCGGATGCCAAGTTTCGTAATGATTTTTTGGTATCGATTAAGGTCTTCTATCTTCAAGTGGTCAAGAAGCTTTCTTCTTTTGCTGACCAGTTTGAGCAGTCCGCGCCTGGAATGGTGGTCTTTTGAATGTGTCTTGAAATGTTCTGTTAAATAGGTCACCCGTTTTGATATGAGTGCGATCTGTACTTCGGACGACCCGGTGTCTTTTTCATGAAGCTTGTTATCTGTGATAATTGTTGATTTTTGTTCAGCATTGAGTGCCATGACTATTTCTCCAACTTGATTGATTTAGAAAATTGATTGGAGAATGTTTTCGTAGAAACGCCCCGGCTTTTGTCATCGGGACATACCTGCGAAAACATTCCAATCTATTTCCACCTAAAACTAATAATGTTAATTTACTAAAACACGTTTTAATTTAAACGCGATTGCACTTGAATCCATTTTTTCGAACTGATCCTGATTTACCAGAGGTTCGACGATAGCTAGTATTGCATCATTGCCGTTTGAAACCCTTAGGCTCATTCCCGGTTTAAATTCCCGAGGTAAAACCTTAAACGCAGATTTCGGTAAAGCACTACCATTGGCAATGGGTTTAACAAATTCATCTTTGATGCGAAGCTCTGGCAGGAAGGAAAGTACTTTTTCCACGGAAAAAAGCACATCTTCCAGAACCCTGTTTTCACTGGCTTCTTTTAATGCTTCTAGAGTGACTGATGATTCCAGATCAAACAGTCCGACTTCACTTCTAACCAAGTGGGACATATGCGCTCCACACCCAAATTCTTGCCCGATATCGTGGCATAAGGTGCGGATATAAGTTCCCGCTGAGCAGTAAACATTAAATTTTACCCGATTTTCCTCCTTATTTACAAATTCTATGGAGAAAAAATGTACTGAAACGGGTTTTCTTTCGATAGTAATACCATTTCTGGCTAATTTGTAAAGGGGAATTCCATTGTTTTTCTTGGCCGAATACATAGGTGGCACTTGCTTTTGCTCGCCTGAAAACCTCTGAAATATTTCCTTGATCTGTTGATTTGTTATCGACGAAGGGTCGCCGCTGGATATCACCTTTCCCGTAGCATCTTGAGTGTCTGTAGCTGATCCAAGAACCATAGTACATTGATAACGCTTGGATAAGGGCGACAGAAACTGAATAATACGGGTAGACTGACCGAGGCAGATGGGAAGAATTCCTTCCGCCATGGGGTCCAGAGTGCCAATGTGCCCGGCTTTTTTTACTCCTAATATCTTTTTTACCTGATGCACCATGGCAAAGGATGTGGGGCCTTTAGGCTTATAAAGGTTCACTATCCGGTTCTGAGTGCAAATCATTGATGATTCTTGTGATTTTTTCAACATGCTCTGCATTTTCGTCTATTTTGAATTCCAATTCAGGCAAATATCTTAAATAAAGGTTTTTGCCTAAAGAGTTTCTTATAAATCCTTTTGCGCTTTTCAACGCTTCCAAAGTATCGGATTTTTCTTTTTCAGTACCCATCACGCTGACAAAAACTTTTGCGTGCTTGAGGTTATCCGAAACTTCGACCCGTGTAAGGGTTGTAAATCCGATTCGAGGATCTTTTAATCCACTTTGAAGCAGTTTTGAAATTTCTTCGAGAAGCAGCTCCTGGATTCTTTGAGAACGTTTGAATCTCATAGCCACACCTTATGCTATTACTTATTTTTATTAGCCGGATTGAATTCTCAACAATCCTGATTAGGATTCAAAAATCTCCAGAACCCATGTTTAATGTTTCGGTTTTGCAATTTACCATTTCAGCCAGGTTCATCTTGTCTATCGCATCGACCACTTTACTTATCAGGCCATCCATATAGGGTCGGTTTGAACCGACTGCTGATATCCCGATATGAAGGCTTTGCCAGACATCCTGATCGCCTACTTCCGTAACGGACACATTAAAGTCATTTTTCAATCGGTCTTTGATGGCTCTTACAACTCGTCTTTTTCCTTTTAACGAGTTATTGCCGTGCAAATAAAACTTTATGGAACAGCAGCCAATGACCATCTTTCTTTTGCATTATCTTGCAGGTCAGGAGATTATTTCTTCCATAACAAAGGGTTCGATAATATCCCCTTGTTTTATATCCTGAAACTTGTCTATCGAGATTCCGCATTCGTAACCTGCTGCTACTTCTTTTACATCGTCTTTGAATCGCCTGATGGATGCTATCTTTCCTTGATAGACGACCACGTTATCGCGAATCAGTCGTGCCTCCAGATTACGCTCGGCTTTTCCAGATAGCACATGACAACCTGCGATGGCGCCCACTTTTGGGATGGTAAACACTTCTCGAACTTCGGCGCGACCGATGACTCGTTCTTTGAATTTAGGTGCCAGCATTCCTTCCAGTGCCGCTTTCATATCATTGATGGCATCGTAAATGATGCTGTACATGCGAATATCTACCTGTTCTCTCAGAGCAAGTTTGGTTGCTTGATCAGTGGGGCGGACATTGAACCCGATGATGATGGCATTCGATGCAGTTGCCAACAACACATCCGATTCGGTGATACCGCCGACGGCATCATGAATGCATTTTATCCTTACTTCATCGCCACCCAGTTTGCTAAAAGCTTCCTGAACCGCATGGATGGAGCCTTGCACATCTGCTTTAATGATCAAGTCGAGTTCTTTTACTTGTCCCTCGAGGATTTGTTTATGCAAATCATCCATGGTGATTCGGGTAGACTTGGCTAACTGAATTTCCCTTTGTTTTTGTAACCTCAGGTTGCTCAGTTGACGCGCACGCCTTTCATCTTGAACGACCATGAAATGATCGCCTGGTTGCGGGACGTCAGGCAGGCCTACAATTTCAACTGGCATTGAAGGAATGGCCTTTTTAATTTTCTTCCCAGCATCTCCAATCAAAGCGCGGACTTTTCCAAAATGGCAGCCGACTATAAAAGGTTGGCCGACTTGCAGGGTGCCGTTTTCAACGATCAGTGTTGCAACAGGGCCGCGTCCTTTGTCCAACTTGGACTCAATAATGACTCCTTTTGCCCTTAATTTCGGATTGGCTTTCAACTCCATTATTTCAGCTTGCAGGATAAGGTTTTCCAAAAGGTTATCAATTCCAGTCCCCTTTAAAGCAGAAACCTCTATGTAAATTGTTTGTCCGCCCCAGTCCTCGGGTAAGAGACCCTGGTCAGCCAATTGTTTTTTCACTTCATCAGGTTTGGCATCCGGCTTATCAACTTTATTGATGGCGACCAGAATAGGGACACCTGCAGCCTCGGCATGATGGATGGCTTCTTTTGTTTGGGGTTTAATACCATCATCTGCAGCAACGACCAGTACAACAATATCTGTTACCTGTGCTCCACGGGCACGCATTGCTGTAAAGGCTTCGTGCCCCGGTGTATCAAGAAATGTGATAGCGGAACCCTTAATATGGGCTTGGTATGCGCCGATATGCTGGGTAATTCCCCCTGCCTCAATTTTAGTTACTTCGGTTTTGCGTATGGCATCGAGCAATGAAGTTTTACCATGGTCAACATGCCCCATAATCGTAACAATGGGGGATCGTGTTATGTGGTCTTTTAGGTTGTCTTCTTCTTCTTCGCTGAAGTCGAGTTCAGATTTTTCGACCAGAAGTTCCACTTCGAACCCCATTTTATCTGCCACTTTACTTGCAAGATCAAAGTTCAGAGTTTGATTGATGTTTGCCAGAACACCAAAAACCATTAATTCTTTTATAATTTCATTGGGGGTAGATTTTAAGGTTTCTGCCAAGTCCCGAATCGGGATATTTTCGGTAATCTTTACCAACTCAAATGTTTGTTCTTCTTCGATAGGTGCAGGTACCGGGGCAGGTGCGGTTTCTTTCGCAACTGCGGGTTTTTCAATTTTTGGTTCGGGAGCTTTGGGTTTTTCTTTTGCAGGGATTTTAGCTTCCTTTTCTTTCTCTGGCGGTTTCTCTTCCTGTTTGATGATTTTCAGGCCGAGTTTTTTTGCAGGCTTTGCTTCAGCGACCTCTTTGCTTTCTTCTTTTTTTGTTTTAGCTGTTGTGGGTTTAGCTTTTTCTTCAGTCTTTTTAACTACACCAGATTTGGCCTGGGTTTTTGCTGTGGTGATTTTTACTTTTGAAGGCGCCTTTATTTTAATTTTGGTTTTCGCTTTAACCTTTACAGTCTTGGGCGCGGTTTTTTCGGGAGCTTTAGGCGCAAAAAGATCGCGGATATCTTGAGCGACCTCTTCATCAACGGAACTCATGTGGTTTTTTACTGCAATCTCTTTCTTTTGCAAGGCCTCAATGATCTGATCATTTTGTAAGCCGAGTTCCAGAGCCAGTTTGTTTACGCGAATCTTAGCCAAGTTTCCTCCTGTGTTCTTGCAAGCCTGCCATTCTACATCGACTCAAGAGTTGAGCCTTTGTTTTAAACCCTGGCATGGGATTCTGGTATTTGATTTGCAAAAAAATTCTTAAATAAGTTTTATACATTTCCCGTATTTCCCAGTTGTTGCTTTACTTTCTCAAGGATATCTTTTCCTGAATCTTCTTCTATACCATCGATGGCAATCAGCTCATCTAGTGGCGTAACAGAAAGCTCTGCTACGGTTTCAAAGCCATTGGTTTCCAGGAGATCTAGTAATTCCTGTGATACTCCAGATAAATTCTGGATGAGGATCTCCTCATCATTGTCTTCGGGTTCATCTATTTCTATCTCGTTGCTAGAAGTACTTTCTTTCGGTTCATCAACTGCTTTCTTCTCTTCTTCTGCGGTGTCGTCATTGGCTTCTTTAGCCTCTCTGGCCTCTGCTTCCCGAACCGCAGTTTCCAAAATTTCTGCCTTAACCCGTTCTTTAATGTTTTCTGCCAACTCCACCAAAGCTTCTGCCTTTTTTGGACCGATTCCTACCAGCTGCACCATTCCTTTTACGCCCCTACTCAGCGCTTCTTCGTATGTGACGAGATTATCATTAAATAAAATCGTCATCACTTTTTCCCCCAGACCCTTGGCATTTTTTATCTCGTCAAGGAAATCAATAGTTGATATTGAAGATGGCATGAAGGCAGAAGTTTGCTCTCCCATTTCCAAAGCTTCAGCCGCTCCTTTGATGTCTACTTTCCATTTGACGAGTTTTGCTGCTAGCCGAACGTTCTGGCCTTTTTTGCCGATTGCGAGGGACATTTGATCTTCGGCGACAATGATGGTCATTTGCTTGTCATCCCGATTAAGAATGATCCTCGAAACTTTAGCCGGGCTCAGCGCGTTTTTTATATAAGTTTCAGGATCTTCAGAATATTCAACGATATCGATCTTCTCACCCCGCAGTTCCTGAACGATAGACTGGACACGCATTCCCCTCATGCCAACACAGGCACCAACGGCATCAATGTCACGATCATTGGTGCGTACGGCGATTTTGGTTCGCCCATTGGGTTCACGCACCACCCCCATAATTTCCACCATGCCCTCGCTGATCTCGGGGACTTCCATTTCGAATAATCTTTTGACCAAACCAATATGGGTTCGAGACAAGATGACCAATGCGTGTTTAGGGGTTCTGCGGACATCGAGGACATAAGCGCGAATACGCTCTCCACGGTTAAAACTTTCCCGGAAAACCTGTTCCCGGCGCGGCAAAATTCCTTCTGCATTTCCAAGATCAACTACCAGGTCACCATGTTCCATGCGATGTACGATGCCATTGATGATCTCACCTTTTTTATCCTTGTACTCGTTGTGGACCAATTCTATTTCTGCTTCGCGGACTTTTTGGACAATCACCTGCTTGGCAAGTTGCGCAGCGATGCGGCCGTAGTTTTCCATGATCTGCTGAACCAGAACCTGATCTCCTATTTGAACATCTTCGGAAAAGGCAGTAGCTTCTTTAAGACTTATTTCTTCATCTGGGTTTTCAACTTTTTTAACCACTGTTTTTTCAAGATAAATTTCCACTTCCCCAGTGGACTCGTTGAACTCACTTTGAAGCTCAGTGGCTGCGGGATAACGCTTTCGAGCTGCGACTTCAACCGCTGCTTTCAAGGCATCGATCAACACATCTTTGTCGATGCCTTTATCCCGGCTCAGTTGTTCCAAAATGCTGATAGTTTCTAGACCCATTTTTCTTTCCTAAATTTCTATGACTAAATTTGCTTTGGCAACTAGATTCAAAGGAATCGTATAGTGTTGCCCATCCACCTCAAGATGGATCGATTGATCTATAAAACCTGTTAAGATGCCAGTAAATTTTTTTCTGCCATCCATAGGGGCATGACATTGCACGTATATTTTCTTTCCTGAATACTTGAGAAAGTCTTTTTCCTTTTTCAGTACCCGGTTTAATCCGGGAGAAGAAACTTCCAAGGTGTAAACAGGCTCAATGACTTCTTCAACTTCGATCAGATCTCCGGCAAGACGGCTGACTTTTTGGCAGTCTGCAAGTGTTACCCCACCTTCCCGGTCAATATAAATCCGCAGGATCCAGTTTTTGCCTTCTTTTTTGAACTCGACATCAACCAGCTCAAGCCCATCCGCCAGAAGACCAGGCTCAATCAACTCTGTTACCGATTGAGTGACCGGGGCTTTTCCCATTTAGACCTCAATGTGTAAGAGAGAATTTCCAGAAATTGTTATCTGGAATCAGTAAAATCCACAAGGAAGAGAAAGCAAAAACTGACCGTTTCCCACGGGAACAGCAAAAAAAAATGCGAGCTCAAAGCCCGCATTGCAGAGCCCGTATTCAGTTAGGCGAATTGTACAAGAATTACCTGCCTGATTTCAAGGGAAATCTGGGGGCAGGGGAGACCAGCCAGCAATTTATAAGTCCTTTAAAATATTGGGGATATCATTGACAACCTGGGGGTAGGGATGCAGTTGAGATTCCTGCGTCTTGCGAATCTTTATTTCCACTTTCCCTTCTTCGAGGTTTTTAGGACCCACGATTATTTGCAAGGGAATCCCTATTAAATCAGCATCTTTTAGTTTGCCCCCCAATCGATCCTGGCGATCGTCGAGAATCACTTCGACTCCCATTTCCTTGAGTTGGGTATAAATGGACTCGCAAGTATTTTTTAAATCGTCATTTTTGAAGTTTACCGGGATAACTATGACCTCGAAAGGAGCCAGGTTGCGAGGCCAGACAATTCCTTTTTCATCGTGGTTTTGTTCGACGGAGGCGGCTGCTGTTCTGCCGACACCAATTCCGTAACATCCCATTATCATTGGACTTTCTTTGCCATTATTGTCCGAATATACGGCTTTCATCGCTTCAGAATATTTTGTGCCAAGAATGAAAATATGACCGACTTCTATTCCGCGTTTCACCTGATATTTTCCCTCATTGCATTTGGGGCAGAGGTCGCCAGCCAGAATGCGCCGTAAATCACCAAATTTGCTTACCTTAAGATCGCGTTTGACCTGAACTCCTATGAAATGGGTATCGACTTTGTTAGCACCTGTGACAAAGTTTTTCAAAGCGGTGATCTCCTGGTCGGCATAGATCGGGATATTCAATTCAACGGGACCGATGTATCCACAAGGCAACCCTAGTTGCTGATCGATTGTTTTTTCAGCCACAGGCAGCAACCATTCGCATCCAATCAGGTTTTTCATTTTTATGAGGTTGATTTCATGGTCACCACGAACCAGTCCAGCGACCAGTCCATTTTCGTTTTCCAATAAAATGGTTTTGACAATCTGTTCGCGTGGCAATTTGAGAAATTCTGCAACTTCTTCGACTGATTTTTTACCGGGGGTGTGAATTTCTTTGCGGTCTTCTGTGCCGTTTGTCGATATCGATGCAGATCCTGGACGAGACTCTGCAAGTTCCATATTGGAGGCATAGCCACACGCTTCGCAGAAAGCTATTTCATCTTCACCAGAATCTGCCAGCACAGCGAACTCGTGGGAAAAGCTTCCACCAATGGTTCCAGAATCTGCCTGTACTTGTTTGAACTCTAAACCACAACGTGTGAAAACATTTGCATAAGCTTTGGCCATTTGTGCGTAAGTTTTTTGCGTATCGGCTTCATCGGTATGGAAGCTATAGGCATCTTTCATCATAAATTCTCTGCCCCGCATGATTCCAAACCGGGGGCGAACCTCATCGCGAAACTTGGTTTGTATTTGATAAAGAATCACAGGAAGCTGTCGGTAAGACTTGACGTCTTTGCGTATGATGTCGGTGATGACTTCTTCATGCGTGGGGCCATAGCAGAATTCGCGGTCATGCCGGTCTTTGAATCTCAAAAGTTCTTTGCCATAAAAATCCCATCGTTTGCTTTCCTGCCATAACTCGGCAGGTTGGATGCTGGGAAGGAAAACCTCTTGACCGCCAACCTGATCCATTTCTTCGCGAATTATGGCTTCCACTTTTTTTAAAACCCGCAACCCCAATGGAAGAATGGAGTAAATGCCTGCAGCAAGCTGTCGGATCATTCCAGCACGGACCATCAACTTGTGGCTGGCAACTTCAGCGTCGGCAGGGGATTCTTTTAATGTAGGGATCAGTAGTTTTGAGAAGTACATTTTTTTCTCAGGGGTTATTTAGGGAAGCGTGATTTTATGCGCTAAAAGATTTTTCAGCAAGAGCAATGTGTTCGGCGTTGTGGATTTCTAGCCAACCTTTATGTATTTCCATAAAATGGACGACAAAACCGAGATCGATCATTTCCTGTATGAGGTCGGTAAAGTTGAATCGCGATATGTCTTCAGACTCCTGAAATTGCCCTTTGTAGTTTTTAACGACATCATTGTATGTTTCGATTAATTGTTCTGCACCTGTTTTGCTAAATCGTGCAAGACCTATGAATTCATGGCTGGCAGTTTCCGGATTTATTTTGCTGCCAATTTTTGCGACCACATTTTCACTGGCAAAACGTATTTCTCTACGTGCGGGTTTGTTCTGGTGTTTGCCGATGATAAAATCGAGAATATTTCCTTCTTGAGGTTCATGGTATTGGGTGGAATTGTCTGCGACCAGAATGATGTCTTCCCGTCTCTCCATCAATTTTTTTATAATGGCGTCTTCCATAAGAATATCTGAGTAGAGCATGATGAACCCGTTGTGCATTTTTTCTTTAGCAATAAATAAAGAATTGAGAGCAGAGCCATTTTTGAAATCTGGGTTCTCGAGAATGCTGATTCCTTCTGCCTTCAACTGGTCCCGGCCGTAGCCTGTGATAACGGTGATATCCGCCAGATTGCCATTGTTTAAAGTCTGGATCTGATGGTCAAGAAGTGTCTTCCCGGAGATTTCGAGCATCGCCTTCGGTTTTCCGTTGAGCGTTTTCTTAAAGACAGGGTCTTCTCCAGCCGCAGGAATGATGACAGGAACGTTAGTGGTTTGTTCGTTTTCCTGATCCTTTTCTTTAACATCCAGAAACCCTACTGTTTTAAAAATTTCCCTTACGGTGCTGCAAAGAGGGTCTGCTTCGAAGGATCGCTGATCGCGTAGGATTGTTTTCGCTGTTTCCATCATTGCTTTGTATGCGCTTCGTAGCAAATGGTTCGCGTGAATGATGATGCGGAATCCGGCAGCACTCAATTCATCTTCATTGGTTTGGTTGTAAGTCGTAGGTACGCATACTAGTGGTTTATTTAAATTCAATTGTTTGCAAATATCTTTGTAGCGTTCTGCAAACTCAAAAATTTCATCAGCCGATTTGGACTTGGAATGGATCATGATTCCATCCACTCCCGCGCGCAGATAAATTTCCGCTCTGTTTACTGCATCTTCCATGGGTTTTCCTGCGATAAGACTTTCGAGTCTTGCGATGACCATAAATTCGTCGGATATTTGAACGCTTTTGCCGCGGCGAATTTTTTGAGCAAAGACTTCGGGATCTTCAAGGTTTTGTTGTACCCCTGCCTCTAGACTGTTTCTTTTTGGAAACACCTTATCTTCAATGATTACAGCAGATACACCCGCTCTTTCCAGTTTGGATACGGTATATTCAAATGCGTTGGCATCTCCTCCCGTATCACCGTCTACAATCATGGGCTTGTTGGTGACAGCAAGAATTTCATTGATGGTTTGTAGCCTCGAATCAAAAGTGACCACTTCAATATCTGGATGCCCTTTTGACGCGGAGTCTGTGAGGCTACTCTCCCAGAGAGCATCGAACTCACGAATGAGGGATCTGCCTTCAGATTCACCTTTAACCTGAATATTATTGGCAATGATTCCGCTCAAACCGTTATGAGCTTCAAGGACGCGAACGGTATGGCCTTTTTCCAGCAGGGCCTTTAATTTTCCTCTACGTTGTTCAGGGAGTGTGTTGTTAAGAAGGGTCATGTGTGCTGCTTTCTAGTTCAAGATGCTCTCGAATCCATGATGCGACATAAATATTTTCGAGATCAAAGTTTTTTAATGTTTTAAGTATGACTTCGGCTTGTTCCTGAAGTGAGAGATTTTTATCCAGAAGGATCAGATTTTTCCCATTCATTTTGCAGTATCCGCTTTGTATTTGAAACTCCTGATCGTTGAGGTCAGTGATTTCAATTTCAATCGCTAATTTCCCCGTAACACTTTTCAGGTCTTCTATTTTGTTTTCTACATCCTGCATGGTGGATGGGATCTAGAGTGGAATGGAGATCAACTGACAACTCTCATAATGTCGTTGTAAAAAGCAAATACCATAAGACTGATTAGCATGAAGAGTCCTACTTGTTGCGCTCGTTCTCTGTTTTTTTCGCTGACTGGTTTCCCTTTTAGAATTTCAATCAGGAAAAAGAAAATATGGCCTCCATCCAATACTGGGATCGGCAACAGGTTTAAAAGACCTAAGTTGATACTCAGTAATGCTGTGAGTCGAATCAGTTCATTAAAGCCTTGTTCGGCTTGCTCTCCGTATATCTGGAAAATTAGTATAGGGCCACCAATGGAATCGGCTGGGATAGAGCCCAGTATCATTTTTTTTATGCTCACTGTGATCAGAAAAATTAATTTCCATGTTTCTTCACAAGCTCTGTTAAAAGCTCCGAGTAGACCATACTTTTCCTCGGTCATCTCCCCGCTCATTCCGATGCCCAACAGTCCTATTTCAATTTCGTTGCCTTGCAAGTCTTTGGTAGTTTTTGCTTCTGGGGTTATTTTAAGGAGAACTTCAGTGCCATTTCTTAGCACGTGAAATGTCAATTCCTGTCCGGGTTTGTCTATTGCCGCAATTTTTAAGTCCCCCCATCCAAATATTTCAGTTCCGTCCACTTTTAGAAGAGTATCTCCCTCCTGAATTCCAGCCCGGGCTGCTGGGGTGCCTTCTTTTACCAGTGTTATAGTTCTAACTAGAGGGGTGATGCCTATGAGACCTACCGATTCTTTGTCTCCAAATAAGTCGGTAATTTGCTCAGCAACTGGAGCAATGGGAACCTGGATGATATTGCCGCTTCTTTCTACTTTAAAATCCAAGGAGCGGCCTGGAGATTCGTGGACTCTTTTTTGCAGCTGCTCCCAATAAAAAATTTCTTCATCGCCAATAGCCAGAATGCGATCTCCGGTTTGCAGACCCGCTACAAGTGCAGGAGATTCGTCATTCACGGTGCCGACAACCGGGGACAAAGCAGGCACGCCCATTAGGTAAACGAAATAATAAATGCCGATAGCGAAAAGTATGTTGAAAAGGGGGCCGGCAAAGGCAATGCCAAGACGATGACCCACTGGGGCAGCGGAAAAAGACCCTTTTTCATCAGAATCGGTTTCTTCAGCTTCTTCTCCCTTCATTTTCACATAGCCGCCAAGAGGGATAGCTGCAATCAGGTATTCGGTACCCCCCTTTGTGAAGCCTACAATTTTTGGTCCGAACCCAAGGGCAAATTTTTCTACCACCACGCCGAATTTGCGCGCGGCGAGAAAATGCCCTAGTTCGTGGACAAAAATGAGGGCTGCGAGTCCTGCTAAAAAAGCCAGCATCTTGGTGCTGAAATCAAAAATTGCATCTAAAGGTAATACAGATAGTTCGAACATTTTTTAATGGGGTTTTGTGTAGTCCAATACCTCTACATTTGCAGGCACTTGAAACTGAAAGGTTTTCTCAGGAATTTCTCTATTTGTTTTTATGTTACTGAAACGAATTTCTGTTTTGTTTGCTAACTTATCATACACGGTTGACCCGGTAATCTGGTAGTTTTTCTTATCTGCGAATAATTGTAAACGTGTCAGAGCCTGATCGTCTGCTTTCGGGGTGAGCGTTATGCGAATAGGATCTTTATCTAGATTCACACTTTCAACATTGAAGGTTTGCGTCAGCTTCCCTTTTCCGGCTAAAAATAGAGCGGGAGTGTTTGATGAATAGATACTTTCAATGGGTACCTTGGTGGCCTGTTCTTCATCAGGGACATAAAGCCAGAGTGTGCTTCCATCGCTGATCAAAACCTGAGTGTCAGGTGCGCCATAACTCCATTTCATCTTACCCGGTTTTTTAATAATGACTGTTCCTTTTACATACTGCGTTTTGTCCATCATTTTGATGTAGGATTTTTGGATAAACTCAGCTTCATAGGTCAAGACTTTTTCGTAGTTCTTCTGGATAGTATCCAAGGCATGTTGCTCGGGGGTTTCAGCATGACTCAGGTTGCCACTCAGCAGGATAAAAATAAATACTATGGAATTTCTAAAATAGACCAATTTAATTTTCCCTGATTTTTCGTACAACTCGTCGGCCAGATAACTCAAGGCGGTCTTCTATTATTAATCGAATGGCCTCGGGATAAATGATGTGCTCTTGTTCTAATATTCTGTCAGAAAGCGATTGTGTGTCGTCTGCATCGAGAATGGGTACAACCGCTTGTGAAATAATTGCGCCACCATCGACCTCCTCATTTACAAAATGAACGGTGCAGCCGGAAAATCTCACTCCATGTTGTAGTGCTTTTTCTTGAACATTCAATCCTGGAAAAGCGGGAAGCAAGGAGGGGTGTATGTTGATAATTTTCCCGGAAAAAGCATCGATGAACTTTTTTCCTAGTATGCGCATGAAACCCGCAAGACAAACCAAATCGATAGATTTGGTTTGTAAAAGTTCAATCATTTGCTTTTCATAATCATCGCGGCTGGAGAAACTTTTGGGATCAAGAAAAATACTTTCCAACCCGTGTTTTTTACCGCGTTGCAAAGCATACGCATCTGATACATTGCTCATAATCAGAGAAATCTCTGCTGCCAGACTATTTTTTTCTATGCTGTCAATAATAGCTTGCAGATTTGAGCCGCGGCCGGAAACTAAAACGGCAAGTTTAAATTTTTCCGATGGCATTTGAAAATAGGTGTTTTATTGTAGATGACAGAAGAGGTTCGTTGATTAT
>Ga0209631_10004066_pt1 | contig 16395 bp, 10 predicted proteins | sample COG_08_FD_184752 | JGI IMG/M metagenome (GOLD analysis project Ga0209631, IMG submission 184752) | Pelagic Microbial community sample from North Sea - COGITO 998_met_08 (SPAdes) (version 2) | ecosystem: Environmental > Aquatic > Marine > Neritic zone/Coastal water | place: Helgoland, sampling...
GGCTCCACCTTGACATCGGGGACATCGTCGTCGGGCACTTCCTCCTTGACGGGTTCGATATGCTTGATCAACCAGTGTGGGCGCCAGATGGTGGTCATGTCATTGGCGGCGGCGATACAACCGCGCGGGTGAACAGTGACGGAAAGTTCGAGAAATATCGACCCGCCTTTGATGGGCAGATGGGACCTCGTGATGACAGCGAACGTCCGATTCTCGAGTTCGTCGATTCGATGTGGGGTGTTGACAATGACTGGTGTCGCTACTCAGTAGACTACTCGGTGAAGTAACGCGCGAGCCGCGTGCGCACTGGGCGACGCGCGCGATGGGGACGGTGATCTCCCCGAGCGCGCAGGTCATGTCCGACCGTGAGTTGGAGGAGGATGAGGACACGCTGGTGGATGGCATCTCGTTGGAAGAGCACGCGCGGTACCACGATGCGTTGCCATGGTACGCGCTCCCCGTGGCGAATCTCTGTTCGGACGCCAACCTCGGGGCGTGGTCGGGGATAAGCCTGGTGCTTTTCGCCCTGAAGTTCTTCGCGGTCGCCGCGGAGACGACCGCGACGGTCGCCGCGCTCGTGCTGTGCGTCTCCGTGTTCACCGCGACGGCGTGGTTCGCCGTCTTCGTGCTTCTCGGCAGCGAGGACCAACGGGCGCTCTACCGCGAGATGCCCTTCGGGAAGATCGCGCAGACCTTCTGGGTCGGCGCCATCGCGTGTCCCATCGCGGTCTACGCCGTGCGCGCGGTCATCGCGTTCGCGGTCATGACCCTCGTGCCGTTCTTCGCCACGCCCCAAGAGGTGCTCTACGGGACGAGCGGGGACTACGAGGACGCCTACGGAGACGACGCCTACGGAGACGGCGACTCTACGGGGAAGACGACCTCTTCGTCGGCGACGTACAACGCCGTGCTGGTGGCGTTCGTCGTGGCGTACCTCGCCGCCGGGCTCGCGGAGGAGACGGCCAAGTACTTCGGCGTCGCCAGGTACTACCCGACCTGGGACCTGCTGCGACGAGAAGGGCGAGGTCCTCCGGGGGAAATGCCTTCACCGACGGATGCCGCCGCCGGAAAACGAGGATTGAGCGACGATGGCGGTTCGGTTCCGGAGAAGGATTCGCCGTGGAAAAGACGAGGATGCGCGTCCCCGGCGGCGGGGTGGTTCACGCCGGCACGCAACCCGCGCGTGGTCGTGTACCTGGCGTTCGTGGTGGGACTCGGTTTTTCATTCACGGAAAATATCCAGTACGGAACGAACGTGTACGTACAGGCGACGGCGTGGGGGGAACAAGGAAACGTCACGATGATACGAAACGTCATGCTGAACCCGTTCCCGGGCCACCTCGTGTTGGATCCCACCGAGCGTTCGTCGAGTGGCGAGAGTTTAGGGTTTGCGGAGGCGTCAACGGCGGAGCAGTTTTCGGAGAACGCGCCGAAACAAGGCGACATTTTCGGCTCGGCCGCGCGAGAGGTTTTGGAGGTTGTCTCTAACACGTTTTTGAACTGGTCGGGCGATAAGGACGAGCGCGTGGTGCGGGCTGACGTGGACGCCGCGCTGGCGGCCGCGCTGGAGGAGACCCGAGCGCGCGTCGGCGAGAGCGAGGACGCGGGTGAGTGGCCAGCAGAGGGATCATCATCCAACTCGGAGGGCCAGACCACCACCGTGAACATCTCGGTCCGGCGCGAGCCGTACACGGAGGAGTCGAAGTGGGGCGCGGCGGCCACGGTCACGCTCATGCGCGGCGCGGCACCCATGCACGCGGTGTGGGCCGGTTTGACGTCGACTCGATACGTCTCGCGGCTGTGGGTGGATCGAAATTCAAACCCAAACCCGTTGGCGTGCATCGCGTGGTCGTGGTTGTACCACGGCACGTTCGACTTTGCAATCATGGCGGCTCCCGCGCTCATGCAGAGCGGCATGGACGACTCGACATACATGTACGTGTTTGTGGCGTTGGGTACCGTCGGGTTCGCCACCATGGTGTCGTCGTGGGTACACCTCGCCGTCGCGACGTTCGCGCTGGAAAATGATTTAACAAAAGCCGGGTTCGTTCATCGCGGAAAAGGCAACGGCGTGCCGAGGCTGGGCTTGTGCACGGGCGTCGAACGCCGTTTGTGCCGCTGCGTGTGTATGCCGTGCGTCTGGGTGCTGTGCCCCGGCGTGGGGGAGTGGGACGACGCCGGGGAGAGGAAGGACGAGGAGGGGGGTATAGGGGAGGGCTACGGCTCGACGCTGTAGAGAACGAGGCGGCGGAGAACAAGGCGGGCGTCTCGAGCGATGACGACGAGGATACATACGACGAGGATACAGACGCCTCGTCGTCCTACGCGGAAGACGGCGACGATACCGACCAAACGACGATTGACTAAACTAGACGTTGATGAACCTACCGACTAAGTCTCATCTAAAACCTAAAGTGACTCGTCGTCACCCGCGTTATTTAGTAAGGGCTCCTCCTACCTCCGCGCGGCGCGTCCATGACGGCGGGATCCACGAACGGCGACAGCGCCTTCTCGAACCACAGCCTCTTCGAGTTGTTGAACCTCGGGTCGAACTCGCTGATCACGGGAAGAACCTCCCACCCGAGCGCGATGCGCAACGACTCGGCGAAATCCCGAGCAGCGTTTTTATTAAACTTGAACCCGTCGACGTAGCCTGTAAACAAAACACGTTGTTAGTCTGATTGCCCATACGAGAATTAAAATAAACTTACTCAGCGACCATCGTCCGGTGGTGGGCGCGTCACGCGCGGCGACGCGCACGTTGACCACCTCATCGTCGTCCCAGAAGAGCAGCTCCACGTCGAACACGGGCGGCGGCGGCTTATCGCTCTTATCCTTGTCACTGTCCGACAATTGTCCGACATTTCCCGAGGTATTCGTCGTTTCGCCCGCGACGAGTCGAACGTACCCGGCGTTTTCGTCGTACGCGGCTACCCTCGTCGCGGTGACCGAGACGGAGTTCGAACCCGCGCCCGCGTCGTCCGCGCCGAGCACCTTACCGACCAAACCAACGCCCATCCCGCCGCCGCCGCGCGTCGGTGTTCCGCGGATGGGCGGCTTGGGCGGAAGACCGGTTCCTCGAATGAACGCGCCCGTCGTGCCCAAGATGAACTCGGCAACCTCTCGTTTATCCCGGCCGTAGACGTCGATGGACGCGTTCTCGTCGCTCGATCCATCCGCGGTGACTTCACCGGCGACTCTCCCGGCTTCCACGCCGGTCGCCACCGCGACGAGTCGTCGCATCGCGGTCGTTCTGTCGCCCGGGTAGGCGAACGGCGCTATGAAGTGTTCCTCGTTGTCGTCCTGCGATGAGACGCACGCCTCGGTCTCGGGCGGACAGCTGTTGAGGAGTTCGTTGATGACGCCGACGCACTCGGGGCAATCGCCCACTGTCGGCTCCGCGGATGCGAGCGCGGATTGGTCGGCGACGTCGACGGACGCGGCCGCGACGAGGGAGGCGAGCGCGATGCGTCTCGACGACGACGTGGACGACGAAATGGAGGCTGCTTCAATCGAGGTACCACTCACGACGCCGCCGTCCGATGCGGTCGCCGCCGCGGTTCGCACGGCGCATCTCGCGGTGCGATGGACGATGCGTTTAGGACCCACCGCGAGCGCCGCGCGATCCAGAGACGCGCCGAGGGTCGACATGCTACCCGGGAAGTGTGAGAGGGGGCGGGCGGGTCCAGATCTTGTCGATATGTTGGAGCGGGGTGCACGCCGCGAGCCGAGCCGATCCCCGTTCAAATGCAGGGGTGACAGCGCTTCGTGGACGACGCTCCACAGTGCGTCGCGCCGGAGGGTTCGGGCGACGGCGCGAGTGACCAGGGCGGGGTCGGTGCCATGTGGGACGACCCCGATAGCGAGGATATCATCCCGGAGAGCCCGCAGATGCTCGCGGACACAGCTGTGCGGGGCTTCGGTCCATCCGATGGGGGGCCCACCTCGCCGTTGACGAAGCGATTCGTCGAGGGATCGACGAGTCACCACCGTCCGCTCAGGGACGTCACCAACGCGACGACGCTGGAGTCCGATGACGTCGTCGCCGAGTCCATGGACGAGGACGAGTCCGCGGACGACGACGCCGGCGGCGGATCGGGATTGGGCATCGTCGGGGCCGCGATGGACGCGAGACGAAGGCGAAGGCGCGAGGCTGACGGCCAGGAGGTCACGACGGTCGACGACGAGGTCGTCATCGTGCACGAGACCATGCACGCCGACCACGACGCGTGTACGGACGACGACGACGCTTCCCTCGAGGATGACACACTCGCGCGGTTCGCCGCCGCGCCGATACCCACGGAGGACGACCCCGGACCGACGACGACGAAGCATGACGCAAAAAAGAAGAAACTCGCGACGAGGAAAAGACGACGAGCGCTCTCCACGCGTCGTCGGTTCATCGACGACGGTGGGCCGTCAGACGACGATTCGGATGCCGACGGCGACGGTTCGGATGCCGATGCATTCGCTCGGGACGACGCCGCGTCGCTGTCGGAACACAGCGACGCCAGCCTCGAGCGCACCGCGGGTCCCGAGGCGGCTCTGAATAAATTTCCAATAAACCTCGACTCGCAGCTGCCCGATCAATCCGGGTTCGAGGTGGAGGACGGCGGCTTGTCCGAGCACAGCGACGGGAGCCAGGATCGTACCGCCGGGGTCAAGGGGCTCAACATATCGAAACTTCGCGGCGAAGGGTACGGAAAAGGCAAGAGGCGCCGCGGCCCGAACACGGGGGGTGGCGACGAGCAGTCGAAACGCGCCGCCGTCGCGGACATACTCTCGAGACGACGACGACCTCTCCTCGACTCGCTCAGCAGCGACGATGACGAGGACGATGACGAGGATGAGGACGGCGAGGGGGGTGCCGACGGGGGTGCCGTCCAGGGATGGATGAGGCCGCCCATGGACCAGGAGGATGACGTTCGCGCCGAGGACGCTCGGGCGTTTGGGGACGTCGTCCGCGGCGTCCCCGATCGGATTCCAGACAGATTCCAGACAGATTCCAGACAGATTCTAGACACGCACGAGGGTCCCGGACCCCGCGCCGCCGCCGCCGTCCCGATCGCGTCATCACGGCCCGTCGCGACGCACCGTCGTCGCCCGCGGCAGGGACGTATCGACGCCTTCCTAACGAACGACGACGACGCCGCCGCCGCCGGGGAGAGGAACGCTTTGATGAGTCGGGATTTGGACACTTCGGCTCGGGACTTGGACGCTTCGGCTCCGTCTGCGACGCGCGATGGAATTGACAACCCCCGGGCCCGCTCCGGACCCGCCCCCGCGCCCTGGCGCTTCCCCCACACCCTCGATAACCCCGCCGACCTCGCGTTTGCCGCCGCCGCCGTGATTCGAGAGACGACGGTTGATGAACGAGCGAGGACGGATGCGGATGGGGAACGGAAGATTCGCGTCGCCGCCGCGCTCTTCCAGGCGGGCGTCAGCGGCGGCCGCGACGGGTGCGTTGACGGGACCACCGCCGTGCCCACCCGCGGCGACTGGAACGAATGGCGCGATGCTATCCGCCACTACACCGACGACGGCGACGATTCGAATTCGGCACAGGTGGGAATCGATCGGGTGACCCATACGTTCGACGCCGGCGGGTTCTGGCGGGCGCTCAGACGAGTCATCGTCGACCTCCGCGACGATGAGGACGCTCGCGACGAGGCTGACCTGGCGGCGGCGGCGGCGGCGATCGACGCGGGCGACGTGAACTTCCGTGTAACGGATTCCGGCGCGGGTGGTGAGTCACCGGTTGAGTCACCGTCGGTATTTTGCGATCGGCTTTTGGAATCGGACGCCGCGGCGTCGGCGAGGCGATGCGAGCTCGGGTGGGAGCTGCTGTTTCACGCGGGACGCGCGTGGGGTGCAGTGTGCGCGGTTGGATCCGCTGACGTGGCACTTGCATCCGATGACGTGGCACTTGGATCCGATTCGTGGGCGCGGGACGCGTGGGACCTCGTGACGGACCTACTCGCCGCGTCGCCGCTTCCAAACCCCGTCGTCTGCCACGTGTCACCCAACGACGCGAACGAATCGTCTGACAAGATCAGTAGGTCATCCGCGAGGGCGAGGCTCCGCGAGTGGCGCGTTCGCACCTCCGCGCGGCCGCGATTGGGTGGATCGAATTCGAATTCGAATTCGGCGCGAGTGTCCTTCGACGGCGGTTTCGACGTGAGGACCTACGCGGCGGCCGTCGCGGACAGGGTGCGGGTGTTGGCGACGGAATGGCCGCGCGTGAAGGAGGGAGGCGACTCGCCTGTTTGGGAGCTGTGGCGGCGGCTCACGGGCGTCGGCGGAGTTAAACCGCTTGGTTCACGATCGACCGCCGCGCCGCGCAAGCGCGAATCCGTGTGGCCGCAGATGCGATGCCGCGACGTCGACGACGAATCGGCACGGGTGGGAATCGATCGCGTGACCTACACGTGCGCGTGTTGCGACTTGGCGCAGCCGCTGGCGTGGACGAGTAAGACGTCGGAGGAGAGTGGTTTGGAATCCGCGGGACCCGGCGCGGGTTGTCTCGTGAGTAAAAACGGGGCTTCGTACGGGCAATTAGACGGAGGCGTCGCCGGTGACGCGTGCGCCGGTTCGCTCGCCGCGCTCGCGACGCACCTCTCCAAGGCGCGGGAACCGAGAAGTCTCAAGAAGGATCTCGGCAGGGCGCTTCAATCCGCATCGCTCCTCCTGTACAAGCCGGCTGTCGAAGATACTCGTTTGAACGAAGAGATCCGGGGCGGGGTCCAGATCCTTCCGGAGACGTTCAGAGCCGCGGGCGGCGCGTCCCTGCGCCTCACCCCACGAGCCGCGGACTTACGGCACAGAGCCGCGACGCACGTGGTGTTGTTCGCGACGTGTCTCGACGCGGGGGTCGTGGACCAGGCTGGCGTGGTGCTCCGCCAGCTGTGTGCGCCGCTGAATCATAAAAATAAAAGCGGGGGCGATGGAAAACTTCCGAGCGTCGTCGTCGATCCGGGCTCGCGCGCGATCGTCTGCCGCGCGATCGGGTGCGTGGCGCGCGAGTGGATCACGCGTGGGCCCGCGCTGGCCGCCGGCAGCAGCATCCGAGGGCCCACGAACGATGGACACAACGCGGATGCCACGCAACACAAGAAGCACTTCGAGCGGCTGGCTCGGGAAGGGGAGGCGGCGATTAACGTCCTCTTCGCCGAGGCGGCTCGATGCGGCGAGGCTGATACCGTCGAGGCTGACGAGGACGAATTCAAGAAGGGCGCGGTGGTCGCCGAGGCGTCCGCGTCCGCGGCGGCGATGCACGCCGCGCTGGTGTCGTGCGGCGCGTGTCAAAAGGGCGCAGCCGCGGCGCAGGCTCGTTTCAACAAACCGCTGTACGCCTCGACAGAGAAGGAATCGAACGAAGAAAGCGTAAGTCACGACGGTTGGACATCGAGGCTCTTCGCGCAGCGTGCCCTCGCGTCCCTCCTCGGTCGCGGCTTACCCCTATCGGACATATGCGCGACGCAAGGAGCTGGGGAGAGGCTGTGCGACGCTTTGGCGCTGTGGACTTTGGGAGCCGGATGCGACGTTTGGGGCGGCGGGTGCGGTGTCCTGTCCGCGGCGTTGTTCTCGCACCCGGCGTCGCTCGAGCTGTCGGAGGGTGCGCCGTCGGGGCCTGGGGCGGCGAAGGTGCAGAGGCTTCAACGCACGATTTCTTCGGGGGGAACGAACGATTCGGACTCCTTTGTTCAACGAACGCTTCGCGGCGCGAACGGCTTTGACGTTTTCGGCGCCGGGAACGTGTCGGACGGTTGGATGCGATCGAGGCCGGGCGGGTTCGTGACCCGCGAGGAGGCTGACTTTAGGGTCAGCGCCGGCGCGTTGGTGTCCAGACAACTGGCGTCGTACGGAGAAGCGGCGGTTGGGGCAGTGATGGCGTGCGTCGCGGCACTGCCGGCGTCGGCCCGGGCATCGTACGACTGTTGCCAGGGCGCGGGTGAACACGAAAGTTCCAAGGCTTCGTCGAGCGGTCATCGGTCCAACCCGCCGAGCGGTCGGTCAAACTCGGGCATGTCGGACAAGTGTCGGACACGCGGCGCGAACGTGGCCGCCGCTCGGTCCGCCCTCGCGTCCGCCGCCGCAGGTACCGTCAGATGGCTCGCCGAGCTCATCGCGCGGCTTCCCGCGCAGGATACAATCCCGGGTTCGATACCCGCGCGGGTCGAAAGAATTCCGCGGCTCGCCGGTTTGGCGCCGCACCCGTGCCCGGCGAGTGCCAGCGCGTGGGGGACAGTATCGACGCGAGTGGTGAGTTGTAACGTCCTCCCGCCGACCGTTACGCCTCTCGGCGCGTTAGTCGCCGCGTCGCTCCGGCGCGACGGCGGGTCCAGGGGCACGCGGCGCGCCGTCCTCGCCGCCGTCGCCGGACGTTTCGAAAAACGGTTCAATCGGACCGCCGCGGGCTCCGACGACGACTCGCACCACGCGCGGGATTTCGCCGCCGCCACCGTGGGATGCATAGAGGGTATCCTCGACGACGACGACGGCGGTGCGATCGCCGATTTGGCCCACGCGCTCGTCGACGTGGACGCGTCGCACGCGGGGGCTCGCGATTTCCTCGGGAAAGAGCTCTTTCCCCGTTTTTTGTCGCGGGAGCTGGCGGGTTCGTCGCAGCGGCGATGCGCCAGGGTTTGGCTCTCGTCGATTTCGTTGTTCGACGCGATGCTCGGATTGGCGATGGACGGGGGTGCCGAGGGTGGTGCCGATGGTGGTGCCGAGGGTGCCGACACAGCTGTGCGCGTGTTGATGAACGAAACGTTGCCCGCTCCCGCCGCCGCGATGCTCGACGCTGTCGTGAGTTCATGCGCGGACGGGCTCAACCACCAGGCGGCGGCGGCGGCGTCGGCGCTGTTCGAGTTCATGTCGAGACGGCTCGGGGAGATCGCGGCGCGGGACGAGGTGGTGCCGGTCGAGGTCATCGCGCCGGTTCACGTCCACCGAGCGGAGAAGAGGATGAAAAATCGGAGCGGGGTTGTCCCGGCGCGAGCGGCGGCGGCGGCGGCTCCGGCGGCGGCGGGATACTTCCCGTTCCCGGGCGCGCCGAGCGCGTCTAATTCCTACTTTTCTTTCCCAGGGGCGCCGACGGTCCATCCGAACGCGGCGGTCCATCCGACGGAGGAGGAGGACGATGAGGAGGAGGACGACGACGACGAAGAGGCCGCCGCCGCGGCGTTGAACGAGAGGGCGCGCGCGGACGCGAATGCCCGCCGCGCACGTGCCCAATCGTCCAAGCGCGCTCGCGCCGACGCGCTCGCCGCCGCGGTCGCCCAACCCGACGCGTCTAAACTGTTACACGCCTGCGTCTCCGCGGCTGTCGCCGCCGTGTGCACCAGCGCGCTCGCCGCGCCCGTCACCGACGCCGACGTTCACGGCGGCGGCGGCGGCGCGTTCCGCAGCATGAACGTCACGGAACGCGGGCGTGAGATCGCGCGTCACCGGGCGGTCATCACGCGTGAACGGCGACGATGCCGCGTGGAGGTTGAAGCGTGCGCGGTTGATTTAACGCGTCGGAGGTTCGGATGCGGGCTTCGCTCGGCTCCCGCGCCTCCTTCCGGATGCTTCGGGTCGTCGTCCGACGCTTCTTCCGACGCTTCAGCCGATGCGTCCATCTTCTGGGGCGTCACCCCGACGCCGGTGGGATCGCATCGCGTGCACGAGCGCTGGTCCCAGCCCCGGGTTCGGTGCCAGTCGGTTTCGTCGAGCGCGGCTGAGTTTTTAACGCGGTGTCTGAAAGTTCGGTCGAACGTCGAGGGATGCGCGGGTGCTTTGGCGGATAACGTCTGCGTTCTGCGGAGTGCAGTGGCGATGCTGAGCGAGCCGGAGAGTGTTGGGATGAGTGCTGGGTTTTTACCCGGTTTGATCGACGTGCTTCGAGGGTGCGGTTCGACGACGGAGCGTCTGCCGCCGAGGCTGAATCAGTCGGGGGATCGTTCCAGTTCACTTCGCCAAAATGATCGCCAAAATGATCAAACTTCAGCCTCGGTCATGAACAGAGGAGGCGTCGGTGGTAGGGGCGGTGGGCGGGGCGGGAACGGAGGCGCGTTCCGTCCGTTCGGGGGACGCGGCGCGAGGAGGTACTGATGCGCGAATGGTCATGTCTTAGCGCGACGGGGTCGTTTGAATGAATCAGTTTTAGAATCAGTTTTAGAATCAATTTCGCTCTTGGCTGACTTCGCTCGCGTCGACGTCGTCCTCACCACGGCATCTCCTCGCCTTGCCAGCTGAGGAACTTGCCGCTGTCCTCCGGGGTCAAGTTCGCGACGACTTCGATCATCCCTTCCACCACCTCCGTCGGCTCCAGCGGCGGTTTCACCGTCCCGCCGCGGCTGCCCATGTCGGTGTTCACCCACCCGGGGTGGAGACTGCGAACAAAACACGCCGTCATCAGTCACATTGCCCACACAACTAATTAAATAAAAATAAACTCTCACCTGATCACCTTGATCTTCTTATCGGGCGCTCGCGACTTGAGCTCCGCGGCGGCGCACACCGTCACCATGTTCAGCGCCGCTTTGGAGGAGCGGTAGATGACGTCTTGGGTGATGGTGTTGAACCCGCCGTTCATCACCTTGCCGATGCTGCCGAGGTCCGAGGACACGTTGACGATCGTCGCATCATCCGCGAGGTGCCTGTACAAAACACACGACGTCAGTCCAATTGACCATACTGCACGCAAAAGAATTAAATAAAAATAAACTCACGGGAGTACCGTCTCCAAGACGCGCATCGAGCCCATGACGTTTGTGTTTAAGGACGTGTGCCACGCCTCGTAGTCGATCGTGCCGACCGCGCAGTCCCGCCCGAGCGCGACGCCCGCGTTGTTGAAGACGATGTCGATCTTCTGCTCGATGCCGTCGAGGTCTCTGAGGTGCTCGTGCAGATCCAGAAACGATTGTCCGTTCGCCACGTCCAGGCCCACGACTTCGTACGAGACGTAGTCCACCTGAAAGCATCGCAGGAGGTCGAGGCTGTTTTCCGGGTCCCTGCACGTGGCGATGACGTGCCCGCCGCGGCCGTAGTTACCCCGCCCGACCCGCGTCAGGTACTGCTTGACGAGCTCGAGGCCGATCCCGCGGCTGGCGCCCGTGACGAGCACGCACAGAGTCTTGTCGCGCTTCTCAGCCACCACCATGGCGCCGTGGATGTCTGTCTGGGTATCGACCCGATGTGGATGAGCTGATTCACGGGCGGTGACGCGTCTACGGCTCTCTCCAGTGAGTGTCCGCTGGCGCGCGTGTCCGATGGGTGTGGATAATGGGAAGTTTGGTCCCTGACGTTTTTGGCGGGACGCGGGACGGCACTCTTGAGTGGGGAAATTGACTCAAGAATGACTCAAGACACCGGAGCCCCAGCACGGCAAGATCTCCCGCGACTCCGTGTCACTTTCCAGGCTGGCACTCCTTTTGAAACAAATACGGTTTTACATGACGAGGCCGATCTCTCGGTCGCCACACACGCCGACCCGGGGGACATCGATGCCGGGTTTGGTCGACATGCACGGTATCGCGCGCGTCCTACCACCGGCGATCGCGCCGAGTGTCCACCGGAGCGCCGATAGTCCTAGGCGAGGCGCGAGCGACGTCCGGGCGAACTCGCGCAAGAATGAAAATATCCCCGGCTTGAAGACTCCATTCTTCAACGACCGAGGGCCGTCCACGCCCATGCCGACGAGCGACCCGGTCCAGCTGTTCTGCCTCGATCGCGACGGCGTGATCAACCACGACGTCGGCGTACCGGGCGTGACGGACGTGCGCGACTTCGAGCTCTTACCCGACGCCGCGCGGGCGATCCGGTCCCTCAACGACAAGGGCGTCGGCGTGTCCGTCGTCACGAACCAGACCGCGGTGGGCAAGGGGCTCATGGAGGAAGCCACGCTGACGGACGTGATCCACCCGGCGATGCGTCGCATGCTCCACGACGAAGCCGGCGCGGACGTCGGGTCCATCTTCTACGCCGTGAAGGACAAATCAATCCCGTGCGACCGACGGAAACCCGCGCCCGGCATGCTGCTCGAAGCAATGACTGAAAGCAACTGCATGGACGTCTATTACGGCTGCATCATGGTCGGCGACACCGTGACGGACATGCAAGCCGCCGCGCGCGCGGGCGCACGCAGGGCGCTGGTGTGCACGGGGCACGGGGAGGCGATGGGAAGGGCGCTCGCGGAACGGAACGTGGAGCTGCCGTGCCGGATATCGATGCGCTGCGACGACCCGACCATGTCATTTCCGGATGAGTGTTTTCCGATGGACGTCTACGCGTCGCTGGGGCACTGCGTTGATTGCGTGCTGGCGGAGTCGTCGTACCAGTGGAGCGCGCGGGGGGTGTACGAGAGCCTGACGTGCGAGTGATGCCGTACAGTAGTCGCCGGTCCATTCGTTGTAATAATAACCCATTCATTAGCGCGAGCGTTTGGTCAAGTGTGTGTGGGCGATTTGATTGTTGTCGATTCTAGCTGACTTGTAAAAATTTCAACTATGGTTGCTTTGCCTAATATGCTTTTGCTGTTCCCAACCGTGATTAAGCCTCCTCCTCCTCGGGCTTGCCCTTGAGCCAAGAGCCGAAAGCGTCGAAGAGCTCGCCCTCGTAGTTGGACTCCTTCCTCATGCCCTCGTAGAAGGCGGTGCCAACCTTGCCGCGGGCGGAAGACGTCTTCTTCGCCTTGGCCGCGGAGGACGCCGCCTCCGCCTTGACGCGCATCTCCGCGGCAACCTTGGCGTAGGGGTTGAGCCTGTCCATGGCGGACTTGTTCTTGAGCGGGTTCCTCTTCATGGGAGCGTGCGCGCGGTTCTTGCCCTCCTTGGGGGCGTTGATCGCAGACTGAATCTCGTCGCTGTTGATGACGCGGGACAAGTCGGATTGCGCCATGATGTTCGTAGGCGGCTTCCACCCCTTCTTGGCGGAGGACTTCACGGAGGAGGTGCCGTAGATGGCGTCGAGCTTCTCAAAGGCGGACTTGGTCCAGATGATGAAGCGGCCGACGTGGCCACCGGGCGCGAGGGTGAGGAGCCCGAGGCGGTCCACGGAGCACAGCTCCACGCCCGGGATGTTCCTCATGGCCTTCGTGATGCCGGAATCGTTGGCGTAGACGACGAGGGGACCCTTGCGCTGGACGTAGCGGCGGTTCCTCATCTTACCCTTACCGGAGCGGAGGTTGCGTGACGCCTTGACCTTCTCGATGTCGGCGTAGGCGCCGATCTCTTGGAGGAGCTTGACCGCCTTGGCCGTCTTGGTGATGGATTCTGACGAGTCGTCGAGGACGAGGGGCACCTCCGGGACGGATTCGACGTGGTGGCCGCGAGCCATGAGGAGGGAAGGGACCGCGGAGGCGGCGAGCGCGGAGCAGACGGCGTAGCGCTTCTGCTTGAGGTTCACGCGCCTGTGCCACCTGCGCCAGGTCTGTTGATTGAAGAGGTGGGGCGGAGGAGGTCAGATTGTGTCAACCCTAAATAACCTGATGGATGGAGGAAATACAGCGGGATCCGGGACGCGCGGCGGCCCGCGCGTGTGGCGCGATGCGACGATGGACACGGGCCGTGGACGTCACGGATGACACATCCACGCCGATCGTGAGCCGTTCGATCGTCCAATCGCGCGCGCGACGGCGTCGAGCGCCCCGGACGCGGGCCCTCCGGCTCTCGCTCTCATCATCTGCGAAAAACCCTAGAGCAGCGATGGGCAAAGGCGCACCTTGGTGGGGGCGAACATGCGACCGCCGCGGCACATGTTTCCGAACGCACCCTGGCCCGCGCGGTGGGTACCACCACCGGGGACACGGGGAATACGGGAGACGGCGCGACCGGTACCCCAGGACTCGGCGGCGGTGTTGTGACCGGCGAGCTTGTTCACGGCGTACGCCTGGCGGTTGTTCTTGTTCAGGCCGGTGTGAACGGCGTTGACGATGTCCGGACGGATCGGGGACAGGAAGACCTCGGGGAGCTGAACGGTGGCAGCGGAGCCCTGCACCGCGACGGTGGGGAGAGCAGCAGGCATATTGCTTGGTAACGGAAGGGTCGAGACGCGCGTTCCGGCTACTTGTAAAGAGGGATGGCCGACGGCAATCTTTCGGCTTTTGGCCGCTTCGACTTTCATTGGGAACCAAAACTTACTTCGGGGTTTTCGGAAATTTCCCAGTGTGCGTCACTCAGAGAATTGGCTAATATGGGTTAACAAGTTCATCTTCTGACCGAGTCACCTGTGTCCCGATGAGTTTCTCGTGTGCATTGCAAGTCCTCTCTGTGCATCACGTTCACTTTCACCGTCGCACCCGAGAGCGGACACCCGTCGTCGCCATGGACGTCGACGCCTTCGTCGCCGCGAGCGATGCGTATCCGATACCCACCTCCCCCGACGGCGCACCGATCCACTTCTCCTACGGCACCGCCGGCTTCCGCACAATCGGCGACGTCCTCGCGTCCACCGTGTTCCGCTGCGGCGCGGTCGCCGCGATACGATCGTCCGTCACCGGCAGGGCGACCGGGATGGTGGTGACCGCCAGCCATAACCCCGAACGCGACAACGGCGTCAAGCTCGTGGACTGCGACGGCGGGATGCTCCCCGTCGCGTGGGAGCGCCACGCGGAGGCGATCGCCAACGCGCCCACCCACGACGCGCTACGAGCCGCGATCGAGCTCGCGCAGACACCCGCCGAGGCGCACCTCCCACAACACAACCATCCCCCGCCGCACGCACCGACACCCCCGCCGCCGCACGTCTTCCTCGCGAGGGATACCCGACCCACCGGCCCGGCCCTCGCGGCCGCCGCCAAGGCGGGCGCGGAAGCCATCGGAGCGCAGGTCACCGACTGCGGTCTCATGACCACACCGCAACTCCACTACGTCGTCTACGCGTCCTATCGGAACCATCCGTGCGACGAATCTGATTACTTCGCCAGGCTCGCGCGTGGGTTCGGAAACATGGTACAAGGAGTCGCAGGAGGTACCACGCACGATGCAGCGAGTACCATCGTCGTGGACTGCGCGAACGGCGTGGGCGCCGCTAAGCTCGCGCCGCTAAGGACCGCGCTCGGGACTGAGTGCGTGTTGACGTTGGATCCCCGAAATTACAAGTACGGGCGGCCGGGGTCGCTGAACAACGAGGTGGGCGCGGATTTCGTCCAGAAGGAGAAGACGTGCCCGATGCACGGAGGGTTCGACGGCGTCGGGGCCGACGCGCGGTGCGTCAGCGTCGACGGCGACGCCGACAGGCTCGTCTACTTTCGCAAGATTAACACGGCGCGAAAAGGTGAATCTGAATCTAATGACGACTCTCAAGTCGAGCTCTTCGACGGGGATAAGATCGCGGCGCTGATGGCGACGCGCGTGGCGGACCTGTTGAAACGATGCGCGCCGAACGCGTTCGACCCGCCGCTGCGCGTGGGCGTCGTGCAGACCGCCTACGCCAACGGCGCGTCCACCGCGTACGTCCGGGATACATTGGGTTTGGAAGTCGCATGCACCGCCACCGGGGTCAAGTTCCTACACCCGGAGGCGGAAAAGTTCGACGTGGGGGTGTACTTCGAAGCTAACGGCCACGGAACCGCCGTGTTCTCCGACCAAACCCTATCGCGCCTCGACGACGCCATCGCGAGGGCGTCCAGCGACGAAGGCGACGGCGAGGAGAGCGACCAGTGCGCCGCGCTGAAGGAAATGAAAGCCATGACAGAGGCCATCAACCCCGCGGTCGGCGACGCTCTGTCGGGGATCCTCGTCGTCGAGGCGATTTTGTTAGCCAAAGGATGGGGCCTTGACGAGTGGGGGGAGATGTACGCGGACTTACCCTCGAAGCAGGTCAAGGTCATGGTGAAGGACCGGGCGGTCATCACGACTACGAACGCGGAACGGATCGCCGTGACTCCGAATGGTGAGTTTATTTTCGTATGCGTACGGGCAATTAGAATGACTGACACGTGTATTTGGTGTATACAGGGATGCAAACCGCGATCGACGCGGCTGTTGCCAAGTATGGGGCGGACGCGAGGGCTTTCGCGCGGCCGAGTGGGACGGAGGACGTCGTGAGGGTGTACGCGGAGGCGGCGACGGAGGTTGGGGCGAGTGAGCTGGCGAGGGAGGTGTGCGGGGTGGTGCACGACTTCGCGGGGGGCGTCGGGGACAGGCCGTGAGTGATTGGCAATTGCCTGTGCCGGTGTAATATACATTTAGGGTTAGATTTACTGACGAGTTTGCATGCGTGCACGGTTGGGTTTTGATGGAAATAGGAAATAGGATCTAAAAACGACGCTTGGAAGAAGATACGGTGCCGGAAAAACGTGGTGTTTGCCACCAAATTTGGGGGCGGCACGATGATGGCGAAGGGCGCAACGGCGTCCGCTGTCAACCCCGACTGGGCGGCCATGTTCGGGTCCCTGCTCAACGCGGAGAC
>Ga0209631_10004070_pt1 | contig 16386 bp, 15 predicted proteins | sample COG_08_FD_184752 | JGI IMG/M metagenome (GOLD analysis project Ga0209631, IMG submission 184752) | Pelagic Microbial community sample from North Sea - COGITO 998_met_08 (SPAdes) (version 2) | ecosystem: Environmental > Aquatic > Marine > Neritic zone/Coastal water | place: Helgoland, sampling...
CATTCCTACAAAAACAACACAGGGACGACCTAATCAGTTTTTCTTAGATCGACAGCTTACGCCAAACTTAAAGATTTGGCCCACCCCTGAAAACACCACCGATTTAGTAATTTTTGACGCCTTAACACGCATAGATGATGCGGATGTATATACCAACACAATGGATTTACCCTTTCGTTTTTATCCTTGTTTGGCGGCAGGTCTGGCATATTATATTGCTTTAAAAAGAGCGCCAAACAGAGTGCAACTGTTAAAAGCAGTCTATGAAGAAGAGTTTGAACGCGCAGCAACGGAAGACCGAGACCGTTCTTCCTTTAATGTTGTTCCAAGACATGAATACTCAAGAGCAGGATAATGGCTAAGTTTGCTTCAGGAAAACACGCTTTTGCAATTTCTGATCGTAGTGGTCAGAGGTATCTTTATCGTGACATGAAGCGCGAGTGGAACGGCTTGCTGGTAGGCCCGGACGAGTATGAACCCAAGCATCCTCAATTAGGGCCTTTTCGTAAGGTAAGCGATCCCCAAGCACTTAGAAATGCTCGTCCAGAACCGAATCTTGTGCAAGAAAGAGCCGTTCAGCATGGCTTTGATCCTGTTGGTTTTGCGGATATACCGGGCCTCTCTCCCACCAATCTTTTGGCCCCAGAGTGTTTAGTGGGAACAGTTACAGTGGTGATAACATGAGCTTTACATATGCGCAGTTGCGAACAGCAATATCAGATTTTACAGAAAACGCTGAATTGACGGATCCTAGCGACGCGTCAAGCTTGACTGATTTTGGAAGAAATATTCCTATATTTATAAGATCTGCGGAAGAAAGAATTTTGAAGTCAGTTCAACTAGATTTTTTTCGTAAGAATGCGACGGGAACGGCATCTCAAAATGGAAAGTATGTAGCGCAACCTACTGATTTTTTAGCACCTTTTTCTTTTAGTTATGTGTCCAACAATGACTATGAGTTCTTAGAGTTTAAGGATGTGAGTTTTATTCAATCGTACACCCCCAACCCTGCGACAACGGGGCTACCCAAATATTATTCTGTTTTTGATAGCAGCAACTTTATTCTAGCCCCTACGCCAAATGCTAACCTTTCCGTTGAAATTCATTACTTTTATCGGCCTGCAAGTATTACCGCGGGTGCGGACAGTGGCACGACTTGGCTGAGTGAAAACGCTGAATTGAGTTTATTGTACGGTGCTTTAATAGAAGCTTACGTGTTTATGAAAGGTGAGCAAGATGTTATGGCCATGTATGACAAGAGGTATCAAGAAAGTTTAATTGGTTTAAAATTGTTGGGCGAATCTAAAGAAACAACGCAGGATTATCGTGTGGGACGCGTTATTCTTCCAAAACAATAAGAGGATACAATGGCTATAATTCAAACAACATGCACCTCTTTTAAGGTGGAGCTTCTAAAGGCCGAACATGACTTTGACACGGCTACCTTTAAGATTGCCTTGTACTCAAGCGCGGCTTCTTTGGGAGCGGATACAACCGCATATAGCACATCGAACGAAATAACGAATACGTCAGGATCGGCGTATACGGCTGGGGGAAAGAATTTAACAGTAACGGCGACTTTTCCAAAGTCTACGGGCACCACCGCTATAGTAGATTTTGGCAATGTAACTTGGGCTAATGCGACTTTCACAGCACGGGGAGCCTTGATCTACAACTCAAGTGCTTCCAATAAAGCGGTAGCTGTGTTAGATTTTGGATCAGATAGGGTCGCGAATAACTCTAGTTTTGAAGTACAGTTCCCCACAGCGGATGCTACATCTGCGATAATCAGGATAGCATAGGAGATATATCATGGCATCCTTCGTTAAAATAAATGACTTCGTTGCAAACGCAGTAGAGAATATGGACTTAGAAAGCGATCAACTTGTAATTGCTTTGTCTAATACAGCACCATCGTCAGAAAGTTCTAACCCAACTGCGGATACTAATGGCATATTAGGAAATGTAACCCAAATTAGTTACAGCAACTTGTCTTCTAGAAACCTTACTACAACTTCATCTGGACAATCAGGTGGTGTTTACAAGCTTGTCCTTGCAGATTTAACACTTACTGCATCAGGCGGTAGTGTTGCGGCCTTCCGGTACATTTACATTTATAATGACACTGTATCATCACCCGCCGACCCGCTCATTGGTTATTATGACTATGGCTCAAGCTTAACTCTTAATGATGGTGATACGTTTACTATCGACTTTAGCCCATCAAACGGTGTTATTCAGCTAACCTAATAAAGGGGTAGCTTATGCCTGTTCTTAAAAATAGGGCAAAGATGTCCACCAGTACAACGGGTACTGGAACCATTACGCTTGGCTCTGCGGAGGATGGGTATCAAACCTTCGCAGATGCTGGCGTATCTAATGCAGATGTGGTTCGCTACGTTATTGAGGATGGCAGTAACTTTGAGATAGGCACAGGGACCTATACAAGCTCTGGCACTACCCTTTCACGCACGGTGAGCGAAAGCAGCAACTCAGACGCAGCTATTAACCTTAGCGGATCAGCTACTGTGTTTATCGGGGCTACGGCTGAAGATATTCCAGCGCCTTATTCTAGGAAAACTGCTAACTATACCGCTTCTTCAGGTGATTTGGTTATTGCAGATACGTCAGGTGGTGTTTGGACACTGACTTTACCTGCCTCTCCCTCTACAGGTGATATTGTCACGGTCTCTGATGGGGACGACTGGTCAACCAATAACCTCACTATTGGAAGAAACAGCTCTACTATTGAGAGTGATGCTGCTGATATGACTATGGATGTGGGCGGTGTTTCAGTCCAATTCCTTTACGATGGTACAACTTGGCAAGTATATGCACAAGCTGGTGTCGAAGGTGGTGATGCAGAGTACGAGAAAGTAGGAACCATCTCCTCAAGTACACTTGACCTAGAAACGGGTAACGTTTTCTCTCATGCACCTTCAGCTAACGTAACTTATGTATTCAGCAATCCTCCTGCATCAGGAACTGCTTACGGCTTTACCTTAAAAGTTACACCGTCAGCTACTGTAACGGTTACTTGGCCCAGCGGTGTCGATTGGGCAGGTGGTACGGCACCAGATGCACCAGCATCAGGAGAGACTGATGTGTACGCCTTCTATACGCAAGATGGTGGAACAACGTACTACGGTTTCCAAGCTGGAGATGCTATGTCATGAGTATTTCAAGGCTTATGATGCAATGCAGCTCTGCTAGCGTTCCAGAAGGCGCATACACCTTAGACAGCCCAAAGCCAAAGAAACAATTTCAAAGGCTTTTCGTGGGGAACAAGGATATTTCGCCTCGCGGTGTTTTTTTAAAAGCGGACGGAACAAAAGTATATTTTACTGGCGGCGGCAGTCGCCAAATCCACCAGTACAATCTCAGCACTGCATTTGACTTAGGTACTAATACATATTTTGGCAAAGTAGAGCTTGGATTGAGATATCCCGGCGCTTTGATATTTAAGCCTGACGGCACCAAAGTTTATTTTATCAACAGTTCGACCACCGATTATGTGGAAGAGTGGGATCTATCTACGGCGTGGAATATTACAACCGCATCTGCCCATGCAACATATACCATAACACACGAAATTTATCCCTCTGGTTTATTCTTCAAACCTGATGGCACTAGGATGTACGTTACCGGCAGTAATGACGATAACTGCATAGAGTACGATCTCAGCACGGCATGGGACGTCACTACCGTTTCGTATAGCCGCGAGCAAGGCACTGGAATTTCAGGTTACCCCCGTGATGTTTTTTTTAAAACCGATGGTACTAAAATGTACATCACAGAGGATGTTTTTGGTCAGAACGACAATACTATACGCGAGTACAATTTATCCACGGCATGGAACGTCACTACAGCAAGTTTTAGTCAAGAACTTCAGACAGAGAATCCCGCTTTTAATACCAACGTGAAAACAAGTCAGATTTATGGAATTTACTTTAAGTCTGATGGCACGAAAGCTTTTTATACAGGGGAGTCGCAGGATAGAATTGCAGGTATAGAACTTTCAACGGCTTGGGATATTTCAACGGCTAGTTGGCCTACTGCGGTCAATACCTCTGGAAGCAGCTTCTTTGTACAAACAAATTCATCTTATGACATTAATCAAACAGGTCTGTATATGAAGCCAGACGGCTCGGCTTTTTACACGACTTGCTCATCAAGACGAGCAGTATATCGGTATAATATGAGCAGTGCATTTAATATTGGTACTGCGATTTATAATTCTACGCTGTCAGTTTCTACAAATGCGTATGGTGTATCTGGTATAACTTTTAAACCAGACGGCACAAAGATGTACCTAACCGATATTGACTCCGATAGTGTAAGGAGTTGGACGCTTAGTACTGCATGGGACATAACCACAGCGTCTTATGACAGCGTTTCAGTGTCGATATCAAACAACCCTGCTGGAGTTAGGTTTAAACCAGACGGCACACGAATGTACGTGGTAGAAGATAACTCTGACGATGTACGAGAATATACCCTTAGTACAGCATGGAATCTTTCAACTGCATCATTTTCACGAGAGTTCAATTTAACTTCGTATCAAAACAAACCAGCTGAAATTTTAATATCACCTAATGGCGATAAGCTTTTTGTTTGTGGCATTAATTCTTCATTAAATCAATCTGATGTAGATGAATTTACGCTTAGTACACCGTGGGACATCACTTCAGCAAGTCATGTACAAACCTTCGATGCTTCTTTTGTTGCGCGAACCATAACAGGCATGGATTTCAACAATGACGGTACTTCGCTTTTTTTACAATACAAAACTGAAATAATTGAAATTGACCTTACGTCTTAGAGAAAGTTAAATCATGGCAAAACTATCCTCAAAAATCGTACCGTCAGGTGTTGTAACACCAAGTAGTTCAGATACACTGACCAATAAGACAATCAGTGGAGCTACTCTTTCTGGTACACTTAGTGGTAACGCTACTTTAAGTGGAAACCTAACTTTAAGTGGGGATACTACTTTAAGTGGGGATACTGCTTTCAGTGGTGCCATAGATGAAGCTGTATACAACCTAACAGGTACTGCGTTAGACCCTAGCAACGGAACTATTCAAACTAAAACTTTATCTGCTAACACAACCCTAACAGATAGTGTTTCTGAAGGGGAAAGCATGACCTTGATGATTGACGATGGCACTGCCTACACTATAACATGGCCCACAATGACTTGGGTGAACAACGGCGGCTCTGCACCTACACTAGCAACAACTGGTTACACTGTTATAGCAATTTGGAAAGTTAGTACCACTTTGTACGGAGCTTTAGTTGGAGATGGTTCATAATGCTTTGGCATAAGTCTCAGGGCGCAGGAGGAGTTGGCGCAGGCGGTGGCAGCGGTGAGGACTTGTATAATGCGTTCTACTCTGTGGCAGAGTTTCAAAATAATGATAGCATGAACGAGACGACTTCAAATTACAGCGTAAGCGAAGTGCAACAAAATTATAGCGGAACGGGAAGGCTATATTTAATCCACAAGGCAACTGGTGCTACATCATATTACAATGATGCGCCAATTGCATGCATCCAAGTCTTAAACGAAAGCGGGACATCAATAAACCAGCAATGGTGGTTTGGGTCTGCAACCAATATTGGTCAGGGGTGGACAACGCACACTTCTCAACACAACCTTGGCAGTGTCGGCAGTGGTGTAAGCATAACGCCCTCTCAAGCTGAATCAAACTACCTATTTATTAATGCGGTAGCGCTCGGCAATACTGCTAATCGTTTCACTATTGCACACAGCACTAGCTCCAGTGATACGGGCGCTGCTGGTGGAATTTCACAACCTAGCTCACCGATGACCCTTGGTGAGAAAACAATGTCTCAAGGGACAACGTATGATTATTATATGTACAGGGAGACCAGCGGTGCGACCGTTCCTTTTTGCTCTCTTTGCTGTAGTCCATCGAGAACTTGGACAAGCGGCGAAATAATAAGAATAGCATATATTATCGGAAACGTCGGTACCACGAACTACTACACTCCTGATGATACATTCTTTCTGGGGATACAGTAATGTTAGGTTTTGACGCACTCGAAAAAAGAAGGAGTTTATCATGTATCTTAAAATTGTAAATAATAACCCAACAGCGTATTCATTAAGGCAATTGAAGGCAGAAAATCCAGATGTAAGTTTTCCTAAATCAATCCCATCTGCCACATTAGCTTTATACGATGTATATGCTTATACCCGCCCGGACGTACCAAGCTTTGACGCTAATACACAACAGGTCATTGATGGGTCATTCGAGCAAGACGCTGAAGGCGCATGGTCCTACACATATTCTGTAACAAATTTACCCGAACAGGAAGCTGCACACAATGTCCGAAATGAAAGAGATAAACGTCTAAGTGAGACCGACTATCTTGCACTTTCTGATAATACTTTAACATCTGCGATGAGAACCTACCGACAATCACTTCGTGATATAACAGACCAATCAGGTTTCCCATTTAGTGTAACTTGGCCCACTAAACCGGAGTAATAAATGTTAGGTTTCTCCCCATTAGCGTCTGCGCCACTAGCGGATAGTGGGGTTACATCTGTTGACTATTCTTTAACAGCAGATGCTGGGAGCTTTGCGCTTACGGGGCAAACTGCGGATCTAAACGTAGGTCGCAATCTTGTTGCTGCTGTTGGGTCTTTCACTCTGACAGGGCAAGCGGCGGGCTTTGCTAAGGCGTTAAATGTTGCGGGGGGAGCGGGCAGCTTTACGCTTACGGGACAAAACGCTGGTATTCTTATTGGTGAAATCTTTGAGACTGGAGCCTTTTCGCTTGCTGGTCAGACAGTCGGCCTTAATAAAGCTGTTGTTATGTCAGCAGCAGCAGGCAGTTTTACAGTAACGGGTCAAACTGCTGGGCTTAATAAAGCTTTAAATTTAGCGGGTGATGCGGGGTCTTTTACTGCAACAGGCCAAACGGTTAACCTTAATAAAGCATTAAATGTTGCAGCAGCAACAGGCAGTTTTGCAGTTACAGGTCAAACCGCTGATTTCGTTAAGGCTCTGAATGTAAGCGGGGGTGCAGGTAGCTTTGCTTTGACAGGTCAGAGCGCGGGTATTTTAATCGGAGAGATTTTTGAGACAGGAGCTTTTGCGCTTACTGGTCAAACATCTGCATTAAATAAAGCAGTTCGTATGTCAGCGGATGCTGGATCTTTCTCTGCTACGGGACAAGATGCGGCCTTTGGAAATGCCTTTGTTTTATCAGGCGGCACAGGGTCGTTTACATTAACAGGCCAAACAGCGGGTATGGTAAAAGCCCTTAATGTTTCTGGGGGCACGGGGTCATTCACTCTTACAGGGCAAGCTGTAGATTTAGACAAGGCTGTAAATATATCTGGGGGCACAGGGTCGTTTTCGCTTACGGGCCAGACTGCCAACTTTGAAAATGCTTACTTGTTGGCAGCAGCAACTGGATCGTTTGCCCTTACGGGTAGTGCGGTAGACTTTGGAATTGGCGAAGCATTTGGAACGGGGAGCTTTACGCTCACTGGTCAAAGCATTAATCTGAACAAGGCTGTCCGCATTTCCGCAGATGCTGGCAGTTTTGCTTTGTCTGGACAGGCTGCTGTTCTTGATCCCAACTTTGGTAATAAACTTATTGCTCAGGTCGGAAGCTTTGCGGTTACTGGGCAAGCTGCACAACTTATAAAATCATTTTCTGTAGATTTTGGGGCGGGCAGCTTTGCTCTTTCAGGGCAAGAAATTGACTTTGGTATTGGCGAAAGCTTTGGGGCAGGTAGCTTTGCTCTTACAGGTCCAGCCGTTACTTTAAATAAAGCTGTAGTTTTATCTGCGGGCACAGGATCATTTGCTCTTACAGGGCAGAGCGTTGATTTAGATAAAGGGCTTAATTTATCTGGCGGTACGGGTTTATTTACTCTTACGGGGCAAACAGTAAATCTTAACAAGGGAAGAGCTTTAAGCGCGGGTACAGGTTCATTTGCGCTTACGGGACAAGCTGTAGAGTTCAACAAAGCGCTTAGGGAAGTCGCGGGTACAGGTTCCTTTACTCTTACGGGGCAAGACGTATCTCTTGCTGCGGGCGCTCTTCTTAATGCAGAAACGGGTAGCTTCGCCCTTACAGGTCAGGATGCAAGCTTTAATGAAGCTAGGGTACTTAGTGCAGACGTAGGTTCATTCACCCTCACAGGCCAAGCTGCAACCATAAACCGCGAGATAAATATATCTGGGGGCACGGGTTCATTCGCGCTGACAGGTCAGAATGCGGGTATCCTAATTGGCGAAATATTTGAGACAGGCGCGTTTGCACTATCTGGTCAAACTGTTGGACTAAAGAAGGATCTTAATTTAAGCGCAGGGGTAGGCTCCTTTGCTCTGACAGGGCAAAATGTTTCTATTGTTGTTGGCGCAAGATTAGAGGCGGATGCGGGTTCGTTTGCTCTAACAGGCCAAGATGCGACACTTAAAAAATCCTTAACAGAAGCCTTTGGCGCAGGGTCTTTCTCCTTAACGGGTCAAGATGCGGATTTAGTTGAAGCCAGAAACTATAACTTTACTGCGAATCATGGCTCCTTCAGCCTTACAGGGCAGACTGTTGATTTAAAATTAGGCGTCTTACTGGAGGCGGGTGCAGGTTCGTTTGCCCTTGCAGGGCAAGACGTTGGATTTAATCTCGCAATAAGTATGCCTGCGGGTGCAGGTTCGTTTACTCTTACAGGTCAAGCTGTAGACTTTGTTCGCACCAGAAAGTTAATTGCAGATGCGGGGTCTTTTGCTCTAACGGGCCAAGATGCTACTTTCGTCGCGGGGATCGCGGTTACTGGCGTGGAGATGACAATTTCCATTGGGCAGGTAATGGTGTATGGTTTGATAGTTCCAACGCAAGATCCAAACTGGGTTCTTATAGACCCAACGCAAGATCCAAACTGGACAGAAATAACTCCTTCAGATGACCCAGAGTGGACACTTGTTGCTTAAATACGGTAATTCAAATATAATAAGTTCTATAGAACTTTTCAGGTAGGTTCAGATGGCTACATATACAAGCACTAATGGCGTAAAGTTAATATCCACGGGCGACGAAGCTGGTACATGGGGGGATAGTACCAACGTCAACTTGCAGATATTAGACAGGGCTGCGAATGGGTTTGCCTCTATTGCTCTTACGGGTACGTCCTACACTCTTCCCGTTGCGGCGCAGCCTTCTGCGGCCCAAGACGGGCACTATAAAGCTATAAAGTTTACGGGCACCCCCGGCGGGGTTTGCACAGTTACTCTGGAGCAGAATGATCGTGCCCGAATGTATATGCTAGTAAACAGCACCAACCAGACCGTTATTATTACTCAGGGCAGCGGAGCAAATGTGACCATTGCGGCAGGTGATTCCGCTACGGTATTAGCCGATGGCGCAGGTTCAGGTGCGGCGGTAGAAGCGTTTTCTAATTCAATCTCTATGCCTGTTGCAACAATTGCAGTTACAGTAGCAAATCCCGGTTCAGGTAATAAATACTATATTGATGGCTCTCTGCAACAAACCGTTCAGCTTAAACCCTCTGTTACATATAGGTTTGATCAGTCTGATGGTACAAACGCTACGCACCCCTTAGCTTTCTCCACGAATGATAACAACTCGCCTTCTGCCCCATTTACCACAGGTGTTACAACGGTGGGTACGCCGGGAAGTGCGGGAGCGTATACTCAGATAAGATTAGAACAAGATGCTCCTACCCTTTTGTATTATTATTGCACAAATCATTCCGGAATGGGCGGCAAGGCGGTGGTTCGTGTAGGTGACAATTCTCAATTTAGTCAAAACCCTGTAAGCGCCACAGACCCCTCCGCAACAGGAGACAATGCAATTGCTATTGGAAGCCATGCGGTGGCGGATGGAGAGCGGGGGGTTGCGATAGGTAAATCTAAAGCAACAGGTGAGAGGTCGCTGGCGATTAACATTAACAACAATGCGGCTTTTGGCGCTGCGGGTGATGACAGTATTGCAATAGGGATTCAAGCCTCCGCCGCTTCAAATTACTCCATTGCCATAGGAAACACGGCTTCTTCCTCAAACGCAGAGGCTATCGCGATTGGGGATACGGCAACGGCGAGTGGGGCTAAATCGGTAGCGTTAGGCGTATTTGCTAAAGCAGACACTAGCTATGGAATGGCGTTGGGGCACTATTCCAGAGCGCGTAGAGTTGGACAACAAGCTTTTGCGTCAGGCTATTTTGCAAACCAAGGCGATGCACAAACTGGAACGTATGTTTTGCGGGGTTTGACAGTAAATTCAACCAGCACAGTAGTTTTAACTACGGATGGGGGTGCCGCCTCTGGAAGTAATCAAGTAGTGTTGGAAACGGGCGCTGCTATGGCCTTTAAAGTCCTTATTATAGGTCGGCAGGATAGCGGGGGCACCGACTCTTATATGTACGAATACACGGGGTATGCTAAAAATAACAGCGGCACAATAACGGTTGGTTCCCAATTAGGGTATAATGCGTATTCTTCATCTCTTACAATAACTTTGGCGGCGGATAATACTAACAATGCTTTAGGCATTTCAGTAGTAGGACGAAACCTAACTAATATTCGTTGGGTTGCAACAGTATTTACCTCTGAGGTAAGTTGGAGTTAGTTTTAAATGCCTTATACAGACCTAAGATTTAAAGCTGGAATCAACAAAGAGATCACTCCTTACTCTGAGGAGAACGGCTGGATTGATTGCGATAAAATTCGTTTTAGGTTTGGCTATCCAGAGAAGCTTAACGGCTGGGATAAAAGTTCAACTTCCGATAAAGCTTTTCTTGGTCAGTGCCGTGGATTACATGAATGGGTTGCTCTCAGCGGAGAAAAGTTTTTAGGCGTAGGGACTGAACAGAAGTATTATATTAAGCAGGGTACAGACTATAAAGATATTACGCCTTTAAGGGCGACTGGAGAAGCTGTTTCTATTGTAGCTGGATCAAACTCGTCAACACTTACAATAACGGATCTTAATCACGGTTGTGTTGTAGATGATTTTGTAACTTTTACAACAAACACTTATGATGGTTCCGCTTCTGCCTCTGCTAACGCTCTTGCTATACAAGATTTAACTATAGGCATTCTTTCCGCTGCTGTTAACTCTTCAACAAATAATGCAAAAGCCTTGTTTAAAGACACGATTATTTCAGGATCTCGCCCTGTTGGTGATATTACAGATGACGGTTCCGTTAGCGCCGACGATGCTTTGGAGTATGCGAAATACTTTATTGGTCAACAGACAAACGCTACCTACACAAGCTACATTGAAAATACTTTACATCCTTTTTTAATCACCAATCATACAGGTGGTTCTGGTACAACAGGAGATCCCGGCCCGTACTCTTTTTATTTTGATAATGCTTCTTCTATAATGACGGGTAGTGTTCTTTCACAAGAGTATCAGGTTACGGAAGTCGTAGATGCAAACACTTATAAGGTGGTTGCTAGGTCAGTAAGTAGCATAGAAAGTATTACCGCTTCAGGTGGTCTAAGTTTTACACCTTTAGTTAATGACACATGGATAGGAGGAATTAAGGGGACGGCTGCTTACCAGATTGGAACAGGGTTAAATACTTCTGTACAGGGTATTGGATGGGGCGCGGGTCTTTGGGGTGGAACTAATGATGGTGCCCTAACAACAAATTTAACAGCGTCTATAAACAATTCTGTTACCACGGTTCCTGTTGTGTCTAGCACAGGGATTACTGCGGGAGATACTATTTTAATAGGTGGGACAGAATTAGTTACGGTTGGTTCTGTAAGTTCTAATGATTTGCAAGGATGTACTCGCGGGGTAAAAGGCACTTCTGCGTCTAGCCATAGTGATCAAGCGTCCGTTATTTTGGCTACAGATGCCAATGCTGATTCAAGTACAGAATTAAACGGCTGGGGGGAAGGTATCGCAACTGGAACTCAGACCGGTACAAGTAATCTTCGCATATGGTCACATGATAACTTTGGTGAAGACCTTATATTTAACGAGCGTAATGGTCAGGTATTTTACTGGGAAAAAATAACTGGGGTTGGTACACGCGGTGTAGAGCTTTCAACGATATCTGGAAGTCCTACGTCTGTGCCACAGAAAGCCGCACAAGTACTTTTATCAGATCGTGACAGGCATGTGATTGCATTTGGCTGCGATGGATTGGGTGCTTCGCCCTCAACAGCTAAAGGAGACGGCACACAGGACCCGATGTTAATTAGGTTCTCCAGTCAAGCTAATCCAATTGATTGGTATCCAACAGAAACAAACAGTGCCGATTCTTTAAGAATCGATTCGGGGTCAAAGATTGTTCAAGCTGTAGAAACAAGGCAGCAAATCCTTGTCTTTACAGATGTTGCCATCTACGCAATGCAGTTTGTTGGGCCACCATTTACCTTTGGTATCAACCTTATTTCTAGCAACATAAGTATTGCCAGCCCTAAAGCCGCTGTCGCAGTAGATGATGCCGTCTTTTGGATGGGAGCCGCAGAGTTTTATTCTTACACAGGTGCCGTACAGCGTATTCCTTGCACGGTTCGGGACCATGTATTTAATGACTTTAATACAGGGCAGTCTGATAAGGTTGCGTCGGGGTCCAACATTTCTTTTGGAGAGGTTTGGTGGTTTTACCCTTCCGCGGATTCTACGGAAAACGACAGTTACGTTGTTTACAACTACTTTGAAAAACTGTGGTACGTTGGAAAACTATCTAGAACCGCTTGGTTAGATCGTGGGATATCTGCACTACCAATAGGCGCGGGAGATCAAAACTTTTTATATAGCCATGAGGTTGGGTCAGTTTATACAGACGAGACTCAGAACACCGCGTCGTTTATTGAGTCTGGGGATCTTGGGATTTCAGACGGCAATCAGTTTTCCTTTGTAAGTAGGGTCTTACCTGATTTAAATTTCAGAGAAACTACTAACAACGACACTACTGTGGATTTTATACTAAGCGCAAAAAATGCGCCGGGATTACCCGCGCAAACCACTAATACCAACACTCTTACCAAGACGGAAAGTGTCCCCGTAGATAAATATACAAGTCAGTATCAGACCAGACTAAGAGGTCGTAGTTTTAGATTTAAGGTCCAGTCTACGGATAATGAAGTTTTATGGCGGTTAGGTATTCCTCGCGTTGACATAAGACCGGATGGGAGAAGATAATGTCCATTGCACCCATTCCGTTTTTTCCCGTTCCCCCACCGGAATATACTCAACAATATATGTCGGAAGTTGTCAGGTCGTTTTCTGTGTTTGCAACTCAGATTACAAACCCTGCTATAGCAAAGCCTATCTTGATTGAGATACCTTCGTCTGCACAAGCTTCAGACGAAGTTGGCACTATATATGAGAGTAATACGGTGCTTAGGTTAAAGTCGGCTACTGCGGCAAACAACACGGTGGGTATGCCGTTGCCTACATATACAGTCTCGACATTACCTACTGTGGAGACGGGCACATTAATATATGTTTCAAACGGTGCGGCGGGTAGTCCGGTTGTTGCGTTTGGCGATGGATCAAATTGGCTAAGGGTGGATACACGTGCCGCGGTAAGTTCTTCATAGAAACTATTACAAACTTCTGGTACAGTGTTCTAAAATACGGTGATGACAATGATGCAAATGCCTTTTCAACAAAACACCTCACCTTTTATGGGCCGTCCGCCTATGCAGGTAGGAATAGGAGGCTTGGGGGGAGGCTTGGATGACCGTGTGTTTGCTCCTCTCAAAAATATGTTGAGTCAGCATCTCACTCAAAGCGTTGTGCAAGAGAAGGTCGAACCGTTTGTCGAAGAAGTTAGAGATATGGCGGAAGAGCGTTTTGACTTAGGCGGTGGCGGGCAAATAGGAGCCCCGCAATTTAAAAACCAAGTTCAACCCTTTGCGGGAATGTCATTTCAACCTGCCGTAGAACCGCCCAGCGGTCTGATCAAGGGTTTTGGAAACAGAATTTTTCAAGGAGCTTTTGAAGGTTACGCGGACGGCGGACCAGTGGCCGCGGGCCTTGGTTCTTTTCTTGCCTCCAACATAGATGAGTTTGGCCGCAACGGCGATACAGAGGTTATCCACGCTACTAAGTCTGAGGTGGTTTTGCCCAAGGGAATGGTGGATAACCCTGAAGTTCGTCAGACGGTGCGGGATTTGTTTGAACAGACGGGCCGTGACATGCAAGAGTACACGGTTGGCAGTGGTCAGATGAACGTCAATCCGATGACGGGGTATGAAGAAGCCTTTGATTTGATTGGCGGAATTAAAGATATCTTTAAAAAGGCCGCTCCTGTTCTGTTGCCGATAGCGACTTCCTTCTTATTTCCGGGCATGAGCCCGTTTTTATCGGGTGCTTTGGCAGGCGGCGTTGGTTCGCTAATTCAAGGCGGTAGCATAGAGGACGCCTTTAAGTCTGGGATACAGGGTGGCTTGGTTTCAAGTGCAGGCGCTCTTATGACGGGCACTAATCCATTTAAAGCGGTTGATCAAACCAAGGGAATGCTTGACCTGCGGGACGATCCGCTTGGAGATTTGGGCTTAGGGGGTAAAGCGGCGGCGTCAGCGGAACAACCCGGTTTTTTAAATCGAGCGGCGAGTACAACAAAAGACTTCTTTTATAGTGATCCACAGACCGCTCAACAGATTTCTGGTTTAACTCCAGAGGCCTTTGCTAATTTAGGTGATGCAAGTAAAGCAGAATTGTTTAAACAAGCGGGCGCTTCTGGCGGCTTAAACACGGGCAGAGCCATAGCAGGCGGTTTGGGAGCCTTGGCACTTGCTGGTGGGTTTGACGAAGAAGAAGCAGATGATGTGGAAGATCCGTATCCATATTCTAGTCGCGAGCTAATGGAGATGTATCCGGAACGTTACCGTTCAGGCCCGATTATAGCGCCACGTAGACGCGAAAGAGTTGAAGAAGTTCGTCCCATGTTCGCCGCTAAAGGTGGTGAGATGGAGTTCCCGCGTCGTCAAGGATATATCGCGGGCCCCGGCACAGAGACTTCTGACGACATTCCAGCAATGTTATCAGACGGAGAGTTTGTTATGACTGCACGTGCCGTGCGCGGAGCGGGAGACGGTAGCCGTAAGGCCGGAGTTAATAAAATGTATGATATAATGAGAGCTTTTGAAGGCGGGGTGGTTTCCTAATGGCGGAGCAAACACAAACAGTAATTAACAGGCAAGATCCTGAGATTGAAGCCTACCGCCTTGGTTTGCTGGACGATACTCAGGGATTAGTGCAAAATCAGGTTTTTGGTCAAAACGTTCAAAACCTTCGGAACCAAGGCTTAGATGACGCCGCGATTGCGGAACGCTTAGGCAGAGAAGTGGAAGAGGTTGGAAATATTTCCCAAGACCAACTGTTTGGTCCTCCAGAGTATGAAACCGCTGAAATTTCCACCGGAGAACAGGCGGCTATTGATTTAGCGTCTAAGGGTATTGGCGGTTATCAAGAGTATTTAGATCAATCTGCGGAATATTTGAAAGACGCTAGTTCAACACTACAAGCCCCTGCGGCACAGTTTGATCCTTCTGGTATTGGCGCATTTATGAATCCTTACGAGGATGCTGCGGTTTCACAGGCTCTACAAGACGTTGCGAGAGCGGGCGAACGTCAGCGCGTGGACTTGGGCGCAAGAGAAGCTATGGCAGGAGGCTTTGGTCGCGCACGAGGCGGAGTAGAGCAAGCCCTGTTATCCGAAAAGATTATGGATCAACAAGCGCGGACCGCGTCTCAGATGCGTCAAGCAGGGTATGAAAGCGCGGCGCAACGAGCGCAGCAAGCTTTTGAGCAACAGCAGGGGCGTGCACAACAAGGCGCAATGGGTCTTGGAAATCTTGCCATGAACTACAGTAACTTGGGTCAAATGGGAAGCGCGTTGACCGCCGCGGACATTGACAGATTAATGACCACTGGTGGTTTAGAGCGCGGGATTGATCAAGCGGGAATAGATGCTTTGCGAATGACTAACTTGCAAAATTATTCGCAGCCGTTCCAACAATATGGTTTCTTGTCTGATATTTATAGCGGAGTGCCTACGGGTTCATCTACAATGCAGGTTTCTTCTATGCCTTCAGCTAATCCTTTCCAAACAGCGGTTGGTTTGGGTATAGGGGCCTATGGCGCGGCCAGTGGCGCAAAACAAGCGGGGATTTTTTAAATGAACGAAGGTTTTAGATCACTGCCTGAAGATGTGCAGAAAAAGATATTAGGCAAAGCGATGGGCGGCGTAATGCAGCGTCCTTTGTTCCGTCAGATGGGCGGTCCAGCGCAGCCTATGCCGCAAGACATGGTGCAGCAACCTATGATGCCGCCTGCGGAACCAACGGCCCAAGCTGAAATGCAGGGGCAGGCTGTTGGGGAAGAAGTAGCGGCTCGCACAATGGGTAA
>Ga0209631_10004074_pt1 | contig 16374 bp, 17 predicted proteins | sample COG_08_FD_184752 | JGI IMG/M metagenome (GOLD analysis project Ga0209631, IMG submission 184752) | Pelagic Microbial community sample from North Sea - COGITO 998_met_08 (SPAdes) (version 2) | ecosystem: Environmental > Aquatic > Marine > Neritic zone/Coastal water | place: Helgoland, sampling...
GCGACAGCGGCCGCACGGTCATGGCGCGTGACCGGTTCGGCATCAAACCCCTGTATCTCGCCGAGAAGGGCAAGCGCCTGCGCTTCGCCTCGACCCTGCCCGCCCTGCTGGCGGCGGGCGATGTGCCGACAATCGTCTATGTATCATGTAACCCCGCGACCTTTGCCCGTGATGCGCGTGTACTGATTGATGGCGGGTATGTGTTGTCCGCGATCCAGCCGGTTGACCAGTTCCTGTGGTCGTCCCATGTCGAGCTTGCATCGGTGTTCCGGCGGGCCTGACGGTCTGCTATCTACGAAACAATCAAGTTGGCTGAACGGAGAGACCAAATATGACTTTTATCGCAATGAACCGGTTCCAGGTGGTCAAGGGCCGTGAGAAGGATTTCGAGGACGTCTGGCTGAACCGTAAATCCCAGCTTGAAGACGTGCCGGGGTTCGAGGAATTCAACCTGCTGCGCGGCCCCGAAAACGAAGATCACACGCTCTATGCGTCACACACAATCTGGGCGGATCGGAGCGTATTCGAAGACTGGACGAGGTCCGAGGCGTTCCGCGAGGCTCATAAGGGGGCGGGGAGCCGCGGCGATATGTATCTCGGCCATCCGAATTTCGAAGGCTTCGATATCATGGACGCAGCGACGGTCACGAAAAAGTAGTTCAGTCGTATCCCGGGGGTGGCGTGAAACCCCGGAAGCTTTCTTCCAGCAGTTCGGCGAGGCGGATACAGCGCCGGTCATGGGCTTCCGGGCCGATGATCTGCATGCCGATGGGCAATCCGTCCTTGCTCATGCCTGCCGGCGCAAGCGTTGACGGCAGGTGCGCTGCCGAGGCAAGGCCGATCCAGTAATAGGTGTCGGCGTTCGGCCGCTGGGTGCCGTCGACGTCGAGATACTGGTCCTGGCGTTTGAGGTCGCGCATATGCGGAAACGCGGCAGTCGCCATCATCGGGGTCAGCAACGCGTCGACATTACCGAAGAATGAGCGCCACAGGCTGCGCAGCTTTTCGCGCCGGTCGCAGGCATGGAGCCATGCCTGATGCCGCTGGCTGAGGCTGCGGAACTGCACGGGGTCGTAGTTCATGTCGCCGGCGCTGAACCCCGCGGCTTTCTTGGCAATCTCTGCGGCCTGTTCGTCGGATAGCCGGCCCGACGTCGCACCGCGCAGAACTGTCAGGTAAAGCAGCCAGAGCGCATCGCTGGGCATCGGCATTTCGGGGTCACGGATGACCGTCGCACCTTCATCTTCAAGGTGCTTTGCGGCGTTCTCCAGCGCGGCGCTAGTGTCGTTGTCGACCGGATAGGCCGCATCATTCGTAATCACGGCGATGCGGAAATCACGCAGACGGGTGCGTGGCTCGTCCGGCAGGTCCAGCTGCCAGGCGCCGGGGGCCTCGGGGTCTGCACCCGCGACGATGTCGAGCGACAGCCGCAGGTCCTGTGCCCGCCGCGACAACGGCCCGGCGACCATGATGTCGGGGTCGGCTTCGTCGGGGCCGAGCGCATGGCCGCGCAAGGGCACGATGCCGTATGTCGGTTTATGGCCGTATACGCCGCAGCAATGGGCGGGGACGCGGATTGAACCACCGATATCGCTGCCGATCTCCAGCCCGGTCATCCCTGCAGCCAGCGCCGCCGCCGCGCCGCCGGACGACCCGCCCGGTGTGCGGGTTGTATCAAACGGATTGACGGTCACGCCGTAGATTTCGTTGAAAGACTGCCATTCCGCGAGGTCGAGCGGCACGTTGGATTTCCCCATCACGATCGCGCCTGCGGCTTTGAGGCGCTGCACGGTCAGCGCATCGCGCGCGGCAGCGTGATTCCGCCGGTCCGGCCGGCCGAACGTGGATGGATGCCCGGCAAGGTCGAAGGATTCCTTGATCGTCATTGGTACGCCGTGCAGCGGGCCTGTATCGGCACCGGCTGCAAGAGCCTCATCGGCAGCAGTGGCGGCGCGCCGCGCTGCTTCTTCATCCACGATGATGATGGCGTTCAGGGCCGGGTTGAAATGGTTGATCCGGGCCAGGTATCCGTCCAGCAGTTCAGTGGCGGATATGCGCTTGGCGCGAATTTCGGCGGCAAGTTCTGCCGCTCCCATAAACCAGGGGTCCATTTAAACTCTCATTTCTATCATTGTGCAGCTTGTCATCGGGTAGATCACACGGCGGGGTCCGGCACGCGTTGCCAGATGCGCTCGATCATCGCAAATTCGAACATGTCTTCAGCCGTGTAGGGATCGTTGCGGTGAAAATCCTCGACGGTTTTTCTATCCGCTTCGAACACGATGACATTGCCGGTCACGTCGCGAATATCGACATCACCTGATGTGTCGATATCGTCGCCGACCAGTCCGCCGCCATAGACGATCATGCCGAGAAAAGGTTCCTGATAGGCAGCGTGTGCCGGTTGAAGCTCGGCGCGTTGATCTGCGCGGCCCGGCCGGTCTCGTCTGATGAGTGCGTAGCGCACGTTCCGGCTCTCCTCGTTGACGGCGTTGCTGCCCCTTGATTAGCCGGTCTGGCCTCGGTGCCGCAGCAGGTGATCGGCCAGCACGCAGGCCATCATGGCTTCGCCGACCGGCACGCCACGGATGCCGACGCAGGGATCGTGACGGCCCTTGGTGGCTATTTCTGTGTTTTTACCCTGGCGGGTGACGGTCTGGCGCGGTGTCAGGATTGAACTTGTCGCCTTGACCGCAAAGCGCACGACGAGGTCCTGCCCGGTGGAAATACCGCCGAGCACGCCGCCTGCGTTATTGGACTGGAATTCAACTTCGCCGTCTTTCATCCGCATCTCGTCGGCGTTTTCTTCGCCGGTAAGCGCCGCCGCATCGAAGCCTGCACCGATTTCGACACCCTTGACCGCATTGATGCTCATCATTGCGGCGGCGAGGTCGCCATCCAGCTTGCCGTATATCGGCGCGCCCAGCCCTGCCGGAATGCCCGACGCGACGACCTCGATCACCGCGCCGACGGATGAGCCCTGCTTGCGGATGGCGTCGAGATAGGTTTCCCATTCTTTTGCCGCAGCCGCATCGGGGCACCAGAACGGGTTCTTGGCGACGGTTGCCCACCGCCAGTTGTCGCGATCGATGATCCGGTCACCCATCTGCACCATGGCACCGCGGATTTTGATCTTGCTGCCGAGTACCTTGCGGGCAATGCCGCCGGCCGCGACACGGCAGGCGGTTTCACGCGCGGATGAACGTCCGCCGCCGCGATAATCGCGGATGCCGTATTTCTTCCAGTAGGTGTAATCCGCATGACCCGGACGGAACTTGTCCTTGATGTCGCTGTAATCCTTCGAGCGGGCATCCTGGTTGCGGATCATCAGGCTGACCGAGGTCCCGGTCGTCTTGCCCTCGAATACGCCGGACAGGATTTCGACCGTATCGGGTTCGCGGCGCTGGGTGACGAAGCGGGAAGACCCGGGCTTGCGCTTGTCGAGCCATGTCTGGATTTCGGCCTCGGTGATCTTGATCCCCGGTGGGACGCCATCGACCACGCAGCCGATTGCCGGCCCGTGGCTTTCGCCCCACGTGGTGACGCGAAACAGGTGGCCGAAGCTGTTATCGGACATGTCGTCGTTCTTTCTAGACGGTCGCTATATCCGGCGCGTCCACCGATTTCATTCCAACGACGTGATAGCCGGAATCCACGTGATGCACTTCGCCGGTGACGCCTGATGACAGATCGGACAGCAGGTAGAGACCCGCGCCGCCGACATCTTCGATCGTCGAGTTACGCTTCAGCGGCGAATTCAGCTCGTTCCATTTCAGGATATAGCGGAAATCGCCGATGCCCGATGCGGCCAGCGTTTTGATCGGCCCGGCCGAGATGGCATTCACCCGAATGTTTTCGCCGCCGAGATCGACCGCAAGGTAGCGGACGCTGGCTTCTAGCGCTGCCTTTGCCACACCCATGACATTGTAATGGGGCACAACGCGTTCGGCGCCGGCATAAGTCAGCGTCAGCAGGCTGCCGCCGTTTTTCATCAGCGGGACTGCGCGTTTGCATATGGCGGTGAACGAATAGCAGGAGATATTCATCGTCATCGCGAAATTTTCGGGCGATGTGTCGACATAGCGGCCCTTGAGTTCATCCTTGTCGGAATAGGCGATGGCATGGACCACGAAGTCGAGCCCGCCCCATTCTTTTTCGATGGTATCAAAAGTCGAATCGATGCTCGCGGCATCGGTGACATCGCAGGGAAGGACCATCTTGGCGCCGATGGAATCGGCGAGCGGCCGGACGCGTTTTTCCAGCGCTTCTCCCTGAAACGTAAAGGCAAGCTCCGCACCGTGATCAGACAATGCCTTGCTGATACCCCAGGCGATGGACCGGTCATTCGCGACCCCCATCACCAACCCTCGTTTTCCGCGCATCAACGCCCCGGCGTCCGACATGCCAACCTCGTTTTTTCTGAAGGCGGGCGGCGCCGAATGGGCCGCTTCCGCAGACTTCTGCATCCTACACAATCGCTGCGACCGGTCAATTTCGTCGGCGCGATAATCATGGAAAAGAAAAGAGGACCACCCGACAGGGCAGTCCTCCGTGTTATCCGGTTTGAACCGGTCTGCTTCTCGCTTGCCTGATCAGTTTTTGACCTTCCAGGTGCCGTCCGGCATGCGGCAGGCAGTGCCATAGGCTTCTTCGGTCTTGCCGCCGACGGTGACGGTCTGCTGATATTCGCGGCAGTACTCGCCCGAGGGTGCCTGATAGGTGTTGGTCGGCGTAATCGTGCCGCTATTCCCGCTATCCGGATTGCTCCAGTTCGACGTATGGCCGACCTTCGTGGCCTCCAGCGAGTACTGGGCGGATTGTTTCATGGCTGCCCTGTCGGCATTGTCGAGCGACTGGCCGACCTGGTTGCCGAGATACGCGCCGGCAAGAGCACCCAGTGCCGTGCCGACCAGCTTCCCCGTGCCTTTCCCGAATTGCGCGCCGAGCAGGCCGCCCGCTGCCGCGCCGACCAGCGTGCCGCCGGTCTGTTTGTCGCCCTGGCCCGCACAGCCGGCGAGCGCGAGCGCCGATGCCGCCACCAGCGGGATCAGGAACTTGCCCGGTTTCGCTATTGCAGTCTTAATTGATGTAAGTGTCATGTCGTGCCCTTTCGATCCGCAACCTGACACCGGCCATATGAGTGACTCAACCGGTGCCGATTACGTATATAGGATATAACCGCCCCTCGGCGATTGACCGTAATTAATCCCCCGTCCCCTAGAAATGGGGATCGGCGGGGTGGAATTGCAAGGGTCGTTCGGGATTTTGGCGAAATTGTGGCAGGATCGCGATAACGTTCCAGTTTTCGGCCAGTTTTCGGCCGTTATTAGGCTTTTGGGACAGAATTGCGGCATTTTTGAGAGAGTGAAATGACCGATATACGTGATGATGCACCGTTGGAACTCTTCCAGAGCTGGCTGGCCGAGGCAACCGAATCGGAGCCCAATGACCCGACAGCGATGACGGTGGCAACGGCGGATGCCGATGGCATGCCATCGGCCCGTATGGTGCTGCTCAAAGATGCCGATGAAAGGGGCTTCGTGTTCTATACCAACACGGAAAGCCAGAAGGGGTGCGAGCTGGATGAGAACCCGCGCGCAGCCCTGGTGTTTCACTGGAAGACGCTGCGTCGCCAGGTCCGCGTAAGCGGTGCCGTCGAGCGCACGAGCGATGCGGAGGCGGATGCATATTTTGCCAGCCGGGCACGCGGCAGCCAGATCGGCGCCTGGGCGTCCGAGCAGTCAAGACCGCTGGGTGGAAGGTTCGAGTTGGAAAAACGGGTGGCGAAATTCGCCGCCAAGTTCGGTGTCGGCAGCGTCCCACGGCCGCCGCACTGGACCGGTTTCAGGGTCGTCCCGGCCCAATTCGAGTTCTGGCAGGACAAACCGTTCCGTTTGCATGAGCGCATCATCTATAAGCGCACAGCGGCCGGTGACTGGTCGACGGATCGCATTTTTCCCTGATTACGCTCCTTCAGCCTTGTCGAAACACCGTCCTGTCGCTTTTTCCGAAATCTGCACCCTTGATGCAGATCCCAAAACGCCCCATTGTCATGGAAATATAATCGGTACCGGCTAATGCCGGACCACGCGGCGCAGGGAGAATGCTATGAGCTTTAAGACAATATTGGTTCCGGTCAGTTCACCCGAGGCGAGCGCCTCTACGCTGACGACGGCGCTTCAGGTCGCGCGGCGCTGGAATTCTCACCTCGAAATCATGCATGTCCGCGCCGACCCCCGGGGGCTGGTGCCCTATACCGGCGAAGGGATGGACGGCTCCATGATTGAAGAGATCATGGACGTCACCGAACGCGAGGGCGGGGAACGTGCGGTCCAGACAAAGGCGATGTTCGATGCGTTCAGCGCGGAACACGGCCTGACGATTTCTGACAAACCGCTTGCCGATGCGGGCGTGACGATCTCGTGGCGCGAGGAAACCGGCCGCGAGGACGAGGTCATCGCGCTCCGTGGCCGTCTGTATGACCTGATCGTGGTCGGTCGTCCGGTTGCGGATACGCCCTTGCCGTCGCCGATCACCCTCGAAGCCGCGTTGCACGATACCGGTCGCCCCATTCTGGTGGCGCCGCCCGTTGCGACCGCTTCCTGCGGAAAGCATATCGCGGTTGCGTGGGAAGCGAGCCCCGAGGCCGCGCGCACGATCGCCGTGTCTATCCAGGCGCTGGTCGAAGCAGATGAAGTGACGGTGCTTGACCCGAAGCTGCCACAGCCCCTGCCGCTCGATTCAGCGGATCTGGTGGACCGGCTACGCTGGCACGGCGTGGACGCCAAAATTCATGCCTTTGATGTTTCTGCGACCGAAGTCGGCGCGGCGTTCCTGAAGCACGCCGCGGCGGTTGGTGCGGACATGCTGGTGAAGGGGGCCTATTCCCAGAGCAGGCTGCGCCAGATGGTACTGGGCGGGCGGACGCGATATATTCTGAACAACACTACGATGCCGACACTTCTTGCCAAATAAGCAGAACCGGATAGCAGGAGAAAACCCGAGCCCGTGACCGATCCGACCAGGACACTTATTCTGACAGGTGCGAGCCGCGGGATCGGCCATGCAACGGTGCGGCGTTTCAGCGAAGCGGGCTGGCGGATTATCACGTGTTCGCGCGAAGACGTCCCCGATGCCTGTCAGTATGATCCCAACTGGGCCCATCATATTCCAGCCGACCTGAGCGACAGCGCCGATCTTGAGGCCTTCCTCCAAGAAGCCAATGAATTCCTTGGCAAGGACGGGCTGTCTGCGCTGGTGAACAATGCCGCGGTATCGCCGAAGACGTCCTACAAGGAGCGCCTCGGTGCGCTCAATGGCGACCAGGATGCCTGGCAGGAAGTTTTCAACCTGAACCTGTTTGCTCCGCTGACGCTCTGCCGGGGTTTTGCTGCCGCATTGCATCGCGGCAAGGGGTCGGTGGTGAATATTACATCGATCGCCGGACATTCGATCCACCCGTTCGCCGGTTCCGCTTACTCGGTATCAAAAGCGGCACTGTCTTCGCTGACCAAGGAACTGGCTGTCGAATTTGCCGCGCTCGGCGTGCGCGTCAACGCGGTTGCCCCGGGCGAAATCGAGACCGAAATGGTCGGCCCCGAATATGAATCCCTGCTCCCCCGCATCCCGCTAAACCGTATGGGCACGGCGGCGGAAGTCGCGGGCGTGGTGTACCAGCTTTGCTCGGACGATTTCGGCTATGTGACGGGCACGGAACTGTTCGTCACCGGCGGCCAGCACCTGCTTTAGTGGCTGCCAGGCAGTGACGCCCGCGACTGCAACCTAGTCTTCCGGCAGGGGGATAAATTCTTCCGCGTCGCCGGGGACGGTCTCGAAACCGCCGGATTTCCAGCGCGCCTTGGCGGCTTCCATGCGGTCGGGGTCGCTGGATACGAAATTCCACCAGATCGTGCGTTTGCCGTCGAGCGGTGCGCCGCCGAGCTGCATGAAACGGGTGTCGGCTGTTGCCGTGATGTCCAGCGTCGCATCCGCGTTGAAGACGATCATCTTGCCGCTGTCGTGAACGTCACCATCGACGACAAGCGCGCCACTGACGACGTAGATCGCGCGTTCCTGATGGTTGTCGGGAAGGTCAATGGCAGCTCCCGCAGGAGCTTCGCCATGCAGGTAGAACATTGGCGAGAAAACACGGACTGGCGTTTCCTGCTCGAATGCGTTCCCGGCGATGAGTCGGTACTGCACGCCATTGCGGTCGAACATCGGCAGGTCGGCGGCGGTGTGGTGGGCAAAGCTCGGGGCGGTTTCCTCATCCGCGAGGGGCAGGCCGATCCACGCCTGAATGCCTTCCATCGGTACGTCACGGGCAAGGTCTTCGTCGGACGTGCGCTCCGAATGGGTGATGCCGCTTCCCGCTACCATCCAGTTCACCGCGCCTGGTTCGATCGACAATTCGGTTCCAAGGCTGTCACGATGAAGGATTGCGCCCTCGAACAGGTAGGTGACGGTGGCGAGGCCGATATGTGGGTGAGGGCGGACGTTGACGCCTTTTCCGGCAGGGAAAACCACTGGTCCCATATGATCGAAAAAAACAAAGGGCCCGACTTCGCGACGTTTCGCGTAAGGCAGCACACGACGGACTTCGAAATCGCCAAGGTCCCTGGCGCGCGGCTCGATAACGAGGTCGATGGAAGCCGTCATGGAACGGCCGCGTTCAGACCCGGTCGTGGAAAGCATGGAGCCAGGTAAGTCGTGATTCCGCGAGGGCGATATCGTGTTTCAGCCAGTCCTGGAAATAGGCGTCATGCGCGTCGGTATTCAACAGGTCGTTCAGCCGGGCGAGTTCCAGCTCACTGGCATCGATCATGAGATCGACCTGGTCCCGGCGTTCTTCCGCGTCAAGTAGCGACAGGAAGCGCATCTTCAGCGCGATGACCAGTTTGGATACGTCGGTCAGGGGCGGCCGCACCGTCGCTTTGAGAAGCGCAAGCAATTCGGTGCGCCCTTCTTCGGTGAGGGTCAGCGGCGGGTCTTTTTCTTCCCCCACCGGCTCTACAAGACCTTCGTAGCGGAGCATCTCTATCGATGGGCCGGTCAGTTCGAGAGAAGGACCGGCAATACGCCCGACGAACTGGCGGACGGCATTTGCAAGATCGGCATAGGCGAGCGGACCTTCGGACAGGATGCCGAGCGCGGCAAGTCTGATCGTTTCCTTCGGCAGAAGTGAATTATCGCTGAACATGGCCTTCATACGTCCCGATTTGCGGTCCGGATTTAGGCCGGACCTGTCAGGCGGCAGCCCGTATAGACAGCCTGCCCCAAATTTCCTGCAGGGATGTTACCAGATGCGCCATATCCGAGTCAGTATGTAATGGAGTCGGCGTTAACCTTAACCGTTCCGTCCCTTTAGGGACGGTCGGGTAGTTGATCGGCTGGACGTAGATATTATGCCGGTCCATCAGTTCGTCCGTTACCTGCTTGCACAGCACGGGGTCGCCGACCAGTACCGGGACGATATGCGACACTGACGGCATGACCGGCAGGCCTGCATCACGCAGCATTGCCTTGAGGGTGGCGGCGCGTTCCTGGTGAATTTCACGTTCCGCGTTGCTCGATTTGAGGTGTCGGACGCTTGCCAGTGCACCGGCCGCAACGGCAGGCGGCATGGATGTCGTGAAAATAAAGCCCGATGCGTAGGATCGTACGAAATCGATCATTGCCGCCGAGCCTGCGATATAGCCGCCGACCACACCGAACGCTTTTGCCAGTGTGCCCTGAATGACGGTGATCCGGTCCATCACGTTATCACGTTCTGCAACGCCGGCGCCGCGTGGTCCGTACATGCCGACGGCATGGACTTCATCGAGATAGGTCATGGCGTTGTACTTGTCGGCGAGATCGCAGATTTTTCCGATGGGCGAGATGTCACCATCCATCGAATAGACGGATTCGAATACGATCACCTTGGGGCGGTCGATATCTATCGCCCGAAGCTTGTCTTCGAGGTCTGCAAGGTCGTTATGGGCGAAGACGACCTTGTCGGTCAGGCTGTGACGGATGCCTGCAATCATCGAGGCGTGGTTGTCTTCGTCGGACACCAGCACGCAATCGGGGATATGCGCGCCGATGGTCGACAGCGCGGCCTCGTTGGCGACGAAGCCTGACGTAAAGACCAGTGCGGCCTCGGTGCCGTGGAGATCGGCAAGTTCCTGTTCGAGCAGCACATGATAGTGGGTGGTGCCGGAAATATTTCTCGTCCCGCCGGCTCCGGCCCCGACTTTTTCGATGGCCTCTTTCATCGCTGCGCGCACGACCTGGTTCTGGCCCATGCCGAGATAATCGTTCGAGCACCAGACTGTTACTTCGTCCACGCCGGATTCGGTGTGGCTGGCGGCGCGGGGAAACGCGCCTGCCTTGCGTTCCAGGTCTGCGAAGACGCGGTAGTTACCTTCCGACCTCAGGTCCGAGATGCGGTCGACGAAAAATTTTTCATAGTCCATTTATCGAGGCTCTCCACGGGGCGGCCCGCCTTTTTAACGGTGCCGGTGCCAAACTGGTTAACGAAATGTGACCAATGATTATTAAACAATAGTAAACGACGTACGAAATGGAAACACGCGAAGGTCTATCTTAATCCGACCTAACCGCCAATTGCGCCGTTTTGCCGCGCCGGAAGGGCGAAAAACGTTCAATTTCCGGTGAAGACGCATGATTTCTGCACGTTCCCGGGGGTGAAGCTCTATCCGGTTTCGTCCAGCGCGGCGGCAAAACGGTCGAACATCCGGTCTATCTCCGCGTCCGAGATAATCAGCGGCGGCGAAAACGCGATGCGGTCGCCCAGGGCGCGGACGATCAGGCCGTGTTCCTGCGCCCGGGCAACGAGATCAGGGCCTGTTTTCCCCGGCGGATCCAGCGGCGCGCGGGTTTCCTTGTCGGCGACCAGTTCGATTGCGCCGACAAGTCCGACACCCATGGTCTCTCCCACGAGTGGATGATCGGCAAAGGAATGCAAGCGTTTCAGGAATGGCAGGCTTGCCTGTTTGACCCGGGTCACCAGATCCATTTCTTCATAAATTTTCAGCGTCTCGAGCGCGACGGCAGCCGGCACCGGGTGCCCTGAATACGTAAACCCGTGTCCGAACGTGCCGATTTCTTCCGTCTGCGGCGCGATGGCGTCAAACACGCGCTTGTTGATCATGATGGCGGCAATGGGGATGTAGCCCGATGTCAGCGCCTTGGCACACGTCAGAATATCGGGCTCCAGCCCGTAGGTCTGGCTACCCCACATTTCGCCGGTGCGCCCGAAACCGCAGATGACTTCATCGGCGACGAACAGGACGTCGTGTTTTTTCAGCACTGCCTGGATTTTCTCGAAATAGGTTGCCGGGGGCACGATTACGCCGCCTGCACCCATGACGGGTTCGGCAAAGAACGCGGCGACCGTGTCCGGACCTTCTTTGATAATCATGCGATCAAGGCTGTCTGCGCAGCGCGTGGCGAATTCTTCCTCGGTCTCGCCGTCTTCGCCGTATCGATAGAAATGTGGCATGTCGGTGTGCAGGAAGCCGTCAAGCGGCAGGTCGAACGCCGTGTGGTTGGTCGGTACGCCAGTGATGCTGGCGGCGGCGATGGTCACGCCGTGATAGGCCTTGAAGCGGCTGATGATCTTTTTTTTGTTCGGACGGCCGAGCGCATTGTTCAGGTACCAGACCATTTTGACCGCGCTATCGGCAGCCTCGGAACCGGAATTGCAGAAAAACACTTTCTCCATCGGCACTGGTGCCAGGGCGAGCAGCCGCTCGGCAAGTTCGATTTGCGGTGGGTGACTTTTCTGGTTGAACCCGTGATAGAAAGGCAGGATGCGCATCTGGGCAGCGGCGGCATCCGCCAGCCTGTCTTCGCCGAAGCCGAGCGATGCGCACCACAGGCCCGACATACCTTCGATGTATTCATTGCCGTCTTCGTCCCAGACGTTCACACCCTTGCCGCGGGTGATCACGAGTGACCCGTCACGCGCATTGGCGACGGCGTCGGAATAGGGATGAAAGACTGTTTCTGCATCGCGGCGGCTGAACGAATTTGCGCCGCGAGGGTTCTTGCCGTGGGACGGTGTGCCGTCGGGTGCGTTCATGCCGGTAATCCCGCCTGTGTCAGCCGCCAGATCAGCCGCCGGTCACACTCATATGACGCGTCACCGATGGTGATGCCCGGCGACGGTCGATGATAAAGTCGTGGCCCTTGGGCTTCCGCCCGATAGCCTCGTCGATCGCGTTCATCAGGAAAGCGTCATCGTCTGTGCGCAACGGTTCGCGCAGGTCTGCTGCATCTTCCTGGCCGAGACACATGTAAAGCGTGCCGGTGCAGGTCAGGCGCACGCGGTTGCAGGATTCGCAGAAATTATGGGTCATCGGCGTAATGAAGCCGATACGACCGCCGGTTTCCGCGACGCGGACATACCGCGCGGGGCCACCCGTCGTGTCGTCTATATCGTTCAGTGTCCATTGTTTCTTCAGCTCGGCGCGCACCATTGAAAGTGGCCAGTACTGATCGAGCCTTGCCTCGCCGCCGATTTCGCCGAGCGGCATGACTTCGATAAATGTCAGATCGAACCCGCGCTCGCCGCACCAGGCGACCATTTCGTGAATTTCGTCGTCATTGACCCCTTTGAGGGCGACGGCATTGATCTTGATTTTCAGACCGGCAGCGTCGGCGGCATCGATCCCGCGCATGACTTTGTCGAGCTTCCCCCATCGGGTGATCATCGCGAATTTATCTGTGTCGAGCGTATCGATGGAAATGTTGACGCGCCGCACGCCGGCGGCATAAAGCGCGGTCGCGTAGCGTTCAAGCTGACTTCCGTTCGTGGTCAGGGTGAGCTCTTCGAGCGCGCCGGTATCAAGGTGCCGTCCGAGCCGCTCGAACAGCCACATGATGTCGCGCCGGACCAGCGGCTCGCCGCCCGAGATGCGCAGCTTGCGGACGCCACGGGTGACGAAGGCGCTGCACAGCCGGTCGAGTTCCTCGAGGCTGAGCACGTCAGACTTCGGCAGGAAGGTCATGTTCTCGGACATGCAGTAGACACAGCGGAAGTCACAGCGGTCGGTGACCGATACCCGTAGATAGCTTACATGCCGGTCATACGGGTCGATCAGAAGGTTGTTGCCGGCCTCTGTTCCCGCCGTGGGAACGATACCCTTGGGTGCAAGTGTCGCCGTGTCCGTGGCCATTTGTCGTGATCCCTGGGGCGGTCTGGCGCCCGAAGTGTTATTGGAGCGTTATTCACCAGTGAATATAACGCTTTTCGGGGGAAAGGAAAGCAGCCGGCGGCAGTGGACGCGACGGGAACGGCCCAGGGGGCGGTGAGCAGGCGGGTGTTCCTAGGTTTTGCTAGTTTCGGCCGAGCCGTCGGCTTGCGGGATTGTGTCGGATTCCAGGGCTTCGGATGCTTTCAACAGGCGCAGTGTGAAGCGAGAGCCCTGTCCGGGTTTGCTTTCCACCGTGACATCGCCGCCCATCATGCGGGCAAGCTGGCGTGAGATCGTTAGGCCGAGCCCGGTACCGTCGCGCGGGCTCGACATGATGCCGGCGCCTGCCTGATGAAAGCTTTCGAAAATCCGGTCCTGCTGGTCCTCCGGGATGCCGACGCCGGTATCCCACACCGTGATATCGACATGCGTGTCCGATGACGCGAGCACGCTAAGCCCGACACTGCCGCCCGTTTCGGTGAACTTGACGGCGTTGTTCAGCAGGTTCACCAGAATCTGGCGAGTCCGGTCCGGATCGGCTTCGATAATGATTCCTGCCGGACAGGTCAGCGCAGAAATATCCAGGCCGGCGTCTTCGGCGCGAACAGCAACATAACTGCGTGCCTGTGTGACAAGTTCATCCAGTTCGATTGCCAACGGATAGAGCTGCAAGCTCCGCGATTCCAGATGAACGGCATCCAGAATATCGTTGATGATGTGAAGCAGATGATAGGCCGCGCCCTTGATGTCCTGGAAATAGCTGAGGTAGTGCTCGTCGAGGTCGCCAAACATCTTGCGTTCGGAAATTTCCGAAAAACCGATGATCGCGTTGAGCGGTGTGCGCAGTTCATGGCTCATCTTGCCGAGGAATTCCGTTTTGGCGGTGACGGCAAGCCGGGCTTCGTCCAACGCGAAATCGAGCTGGATATTGCGGTCGCGTAACTCCTGCAGGCTGGTTTCAAGCTCACGTTGTGACCGCCGTGCGCTCTGAATTGCATCATGTTCGTTCGTGACGTCCGACCCGGTTCCGCGATACCCGATAAAATCGCCGGTCCCTTCCTGATAGATCGGGACACCGCTGAGCGATATGCGCCGCACCCGGTTATGATTGTCGGCGATAAGAAAGATGCGTCCGCGGAACGCTGATCGTTCTTTTGCAAGGTCGGGCTTGCCGCGCAGTCCGTCGCTTGAATTTTCGAAAACGCCGAGGGCAAATATCGAGGGCAAATATATTGCGTTCAACCAGTGATCCGAGCGGCATTTCCAGTGTTTCTGATATCCGCGAAGATACATAGGTGAGGTTTAGATCTACATCCGTTTCCCATACCCAGTCCGATGCGGACCGGATGATGTCCTGGAAACGAGCCTCTGTCTGAGCGGCGCCGATAACCGCCTCGGCTTCCAGTGTAACGTCGGTATAGATGCCGGCGTAACCGGTCTCTGTTCCGTTCTCTGCGCCGCCTTCGGACGTGCGGACGTGGAACGACCTGAAGTGCTTTGTTTCGCCGCCCATCTGGACCGTCTGACGCAGTTTTACTTCGCTGACGCCTTTTTCGAGATGGCGAAAAATACCGAGCAGTTCTTCGGGCGCAAACAGGTTGCCGTCATCATCGCGTTTTACGTTGAAGACGGTGCTGATGAATTCCTCGAATTCCGGACTGAAAAGTGTAAACCGACCGGTGGCGTCGGCGATATAAATCGGGGGCATGCGGTTGAGCAGATCGCGCGGGAACAGGACTTCGGGAGACCCGGCAATTCCCCGGTCCGTTGCTGCCACCAGAGCAGATTCGAGACGTACGACAGATTCCAGCCCGTAGTCCAAGGTCGATCCCCGACGATCATTTGTTTTCGCAAATACATTCTTGATGCCGCAACATCATGGTGCGACGGTCAAAAGCGTTCTGCGTATTTCCCGAGTTTCGCAGCCTGGCGGCCCATCTAATCTGACCACCGGGCGAAAACCACCCCCACGACGTGTATAAAACCGGAAAAATGCTGATAATTAAATACTGTTGTGGGAATTTCCCGTCCCGGCGCCGCTGCCGAACATTGTGTGTGGCCATGAACCGATCCATACTTCCGCAATGACCGATGGCATTCCCGACGCTGTGAGCAAAAGTGATGATCTTCTCGTCGCACCGGATCCGCATGACCCGCGCCTGACCGAACAGGTGACCGGCACTGATCAGGAAGGTAATCCGGTAGATACCTCCGTCACCGTCGAGCGGCCGCTGGCGCTGTTTCTGAATAGTCGTGAAATTGTCACCCTGATGACCATCGGCGATTATCCGGAATGTCTCGCCGTCGGCTACCTGCTGAATCAGAATATGCTGCGCCCGGATGATGTAATCACCGGTGTCGACTACGACGAAGAGGCCGAGGCCGTGGTTGTGCGCACCGAACGTGAAACCGATTTCGAGGAAAAGCTTTCCAAGCAGACCCGAACGTCCGGCTGCGCGCTCGGTACCGTGTTCGGCGATATCATGGAAACCTTCGACGATATCGTGCTGGACGCCGATGCCCGCGTGCATACATCGTGGCTTTATGCGCTGACCAGGACGATCAATACGACGCCGAGCCTGTATCTCGAAGCGGGCGCCATTCACGGCTGCGTACTCTGCGAAGGTGACCGGGCGCTGATTTACATGGAAGATGTTGGCCGCCACAACGCGGTCGATAAAATTGCGGGCTACATGTACCTGAATAAAATTCCGACAGCCGGGAAGATGTTTTATACCACCGGGCGGCTGACCAGCGAGATGGTCATCAAGACGGTGCAGATGAACATCCCCATACTGGTCTCGCGATCAGGCTTTACCGCCTGGGGGGTGGAACTGGCGCGCCAGGCGAACCTGACCCTGATTGGGCGAGCACGCGGGCGGCGGTTCGTTGCTTTGGCCGGGCAGGATCGCATCGTCTATGATGCCGATCCGGATATGGTCGAAGACGAACCCGACAAGCACCGGCGCAAGGCGGCGTCCGCCGAAGAATGAGATAGCCCGTATGAGCGTTGACCTTGTCTGGCAGGGGCCGGTCGGCCCGGGGTGTGCACCCGGTGCACCGTTTCCCGATGATCCGCTGCTGTTTGAAAACCTCTGTGAGGCGGGTGTCTATCTGCGCGTCAAAACCTACGAGGGAGACCGCAAGATTGCCTATGCGGGGCAGTCTCTTT
>Ga0209631_10004078_pt1 | contig 16363 bp, 16 predicted proteins | sample COG_08_FD_184752 | JGI IMG/M metagenome (GOLD analysis project Ga0209631, IMG submission 184752) | Pelagic Microbial community sample from North Sea - COGITO 998_met_08 (SPAdes) (version 2) | ecosystem: Environmental > Aquatic > Marine > Neritic zone/Coastal water | place: Helgoland, sampling...
GAGTTACCTGCGCAGGGGATGCCATTGAAGCAGCGTTTAGCCGAAATTGAGCGCAACTACATTTCCCAAGCGTTGGAATTATCAGAGGGCAATGTCTCAAAAACCGCGAAGTTGCTTTCATTGCAACGAACGACCCTGATCGAAAAGATAAACAAGTACGAGCTTCGGGTGGCCTAGGCTAACTCGCGCACCCTAATTCACGACCAACAAGAAGGGCAAGGGGCTCTCCTTGAGCTCGCGGCAAAACTGATTGCCACTGTAGGTGTAGGTTGCACATCCCATGAGGCGATTGGTGCGGCTGGTTTCTGCAGACCAATAGTTGCTAACCATGATGTTGGGAAACACGTTGTAATTGACTGAGGGGTTCACACAGCTATCCACCACAATCGTGGCCATATCACCCTGTGTGGGTAGACGCCACCTCCGGCCAGAGGCGCGGGAGAACTCCTCTGCATACGCGTGAGCATCTGCCAGCCCCAATAGCAAAGGCCGTCCGACGCACTGGCCGCCTTGATAACGCTGACCCGCACTGCAACGGTACCAGGTGGTTCCCGTAACTTGGTCAACCGCCAAGCCGTTGTCGTCCAATTTGAAGTAGCCCGTGAAACCCTCGGAAATAGCCTCGCTGCATTGCGGTACATCTTGATAACGCTGACAACCCGAGAGCAGCAGCAATGACATCATGGCGACCACGACGCACCGAAGCAGCTGCGGCGCGTCATTGCGAGAGTTGCGAGAATTAGAACCATAACGTATCTCAGACATAAGCCAAACCCCTCAAGATTGCATGTGGCAATTAGATGAAAGCAATTTTTACGCCGTCAAAAAAAGACACCACACGACATTAAATAGCTATTTAGTACTAAATAAATGCAAAGTCATTGCGTGCAAGTCAAGAAAGTCTATAGAAAGTCGATTCTCTTTCCTAGTAACTGCCAAAATTTAGACAGCCCAACATAATGGAAACACTAATCTAGTCTCGTGTTCTGGCACGTTTTTCGCTTGTTTCTTTCAAACGTCGGCTTATTGCCGTCCCGTAACCGTAGACCAAATAGATAAAAACCATGGATATTGCAACCATCATAGGGTTTGTCGCCGTTTTCGGCCTGATCATTTCTGCGCTTGGTGACCCCGCACCATTTATCGATCCTCCGTCAATCCTCATTGTGGTCGGCGGAACGGCGGCGACCGTACTCGCACGAAGCACATTTCCAGAATACATCGGTGCCATAAAAGTGGCGATGAAAACAGTTAAGTACAAAGTAGATAAGCCAGAAGATCTTATTGAGCAGCTCGTTAATTTGGGGACCATCGCTCGCAAAGACGGCATGATCGCCCTAGAGGGCCAAGACATTCCGAACGAGTTCATGGCGAAAGGCATTCGCATGCTCGTGGATGGCACCGAAGGTAGTTTGATTAAGAGTGCGCTAGAGCGTGAGCAAGAGATGCTCTCAAATCGCAATAGCTCCGGCATTGCTTTCTTTGACTCCGTGAAAGAAATCGCGCCGGCCATGGGCATGATTGGAACCCTCGTGGGCTTGGTGATTATGTTGGGCAACATGAGTGACCCGAAGTCCATTGGGCCGGCATTCGCCGTCGCCCTACTGACGACCATGTACGGCGCCATCATCGCCAACATCATTTGTATTCCAATCATCCAGAAACTGCAGAAATTGGAAGCGGCCGAGTCACTGAACCACGATCTGATTTTGCAGGGCGTGATGTTCATTCAAGGCGGCGGGAACCCCCGCATGCTCACCGACCTGTTGATTTCCTTCGTTGATCCTAAGGAACGCTCAAAGCTTGAAGCCGCGGCGGCCTAACTAACACGAGGACCGAACTGTGGCGACTGAAGCAAATAACACCGAAGAGGACAATGGAGCGCAGGGCACTGACGAGGACGCGGCGCTCCCCGAGGTTGTCATTGCGCCTCCTGTTGATGATGGCCCGGAGTGTGATGATTGTCCGACCTGTCCCCCGGTAGGCGCGCCTGCCTGGATGGCTACATTTGCTGATATGGCCACCCTGCTGATGGCGTTCTTCGTATTGATCTTGTCATTTGCGGAAATGAACGTGCCGAAGTTCAAGCAGATTAACGGCTCCTTGAAGAACTCATTTGGCGTTCAACGCATAGTGCCTGTGGTGGAATCTCCCAAGGGCACGAGTATCGTCGCTCGCAGCTTTTCACCGGCGATCACACAACCAACCCCCATCGAATCCGTTCTCCAGCAGACAACGGACGAGCGAAAGCCAGAGCCCGTCTTGAAAACCGATGACGGTCCGGGAACCCAGGGGCCTGAGCGGGATGCCAGAGAGATTCGTCGATCACTTGCAAACGAGATCGCTTCTGGCCAGGTCGAGGTCACCGCCGAAGAGGGCAAGGTAGTCGTATACGTCAATAAGCCACCCGGCGGCGCAGGCCAAGGCGAGTCTGGCGCCCAGCAAGGCGGGCCAGCAGAGGGCAGCGAGGCACAGGGCGGTAACGGCAACGCATCGGCATCAGGAGCAGCGGGTAGCGGTGAGCAGTCCGGCGGTGCGGCCCAAGGCGCCAAGCCCGGTGGGGCAGCCGATAGCGACAAAACGGGTGGTGCGGCAATGGGTGCTGTGGCAGGCGGCAGTGCCGCGAAAGGCGATCAACAAGGCGGCGCTGTGCCGCAAGAGACGATCGACCTATACGCCAAGATTGCTGAAGCACAAGCATCGACAGAGAGCCCTGTCGAGGTGCGCGACACCCAAAGTGCGAATGCAAAAGACGCCGCCGCCGGGGGCGGTATCGGTGCCGCGACTAAAGCGCAAACCGACGCACAGTACGCTAGGATTCGCAAGGATTTGGCCAAGGAGATTGAAGCAGGCAAAGCGGAGGTCGAGCGCGATGGTCCACGAATCATCATTCGCTTAGCGGAGCAAGGCTCTTTCGGATCTGGATCAGCCACTTTGCAAAATGCATTTGCTCAAACATTGCAAACGGTGGGCAGCTCAATCGCCCAAACCACCGGTCGCGTCTACATAGAGGGTCACACCGACAACGTGCCTGTTGTGTTCAACGACCGGTTCAAGTCAAACTGGGACTTGTCCGGTGCACGCTCAGGCGCGGTCGCCGACTATCTCACCGCCAATGCGGGTCTCAGCCAAGGGCGCGTCAGTGTGAGCGGCTATGCCGATACGCGGCCGATTGATACCAATGACACGCCAGCCGGTCGCGCAAAAAATCGCCGCATCGAAGTCATTATTGACGGGGCGAATTAAACACCTCCCACGCTAGGGAGGCGGCAGCCTTCCTACTGCGTCGCCTTCTCCGGTGTCTTCACTGCCTTAGGATTTGGGAACTGCACAATCACTTCAGCCGCTGAGCCCGTGCCTGCACGCTGCTGTTGCTGTTGCTGTTGCAAGGCCTCGAGATAGCGTTGACGCTGTAACGTAACCAAGGCCTGCACGTCTCGCTTGAGCGGAGCCACATCGCCAACCGACCCTGCCAACGACTTCACTTGTCCACCCAACGACGCCATGGCGCTTGCCTGCTTCTTCATTTGCGCATCCATCGCGACGACTTGGGCGGCTATGTTTTTACTGATGCCCTCTACCGATTTTGCGGTTTGCGCCGGCAAGCTATTGACCAGGTCTTTCGACTCTCCCAAGCTGACTTTTATTTGCTCCTCTAATTTGGCTTGCGCCGCCATGATGGCATCGGTGCGCTCAGAGAAGCTGGAGAGCGATCGGTTCATCGCATCGATTCCCTCTATGCCCGCATTCAACTCCACCACCCGCTTACCCACAGCCAACAACATCGCGTCGGTTTGATTGATACGACTTTGAAGTGTGGCAGACATCGCTACGAATACGGCAACAGAAACCATCAGGATACCGCCCGCCCCAATCAGAACGATCTTCCCTTGCTTGGACGCTGCGTCAATCGCTGCTTGAACCGACTTAACGGAGTTTTGCAACTCGCCCGCCAGTCCGGTCGCAGAGGTTGCCGCGTTGGACGCGACATCGGCGGAATCCAACACAACGGAGCTCAAGGCATCCAGATGGTCGCGAATGTCTTTTGGCAAAATACTGCTTTGCGCGACAGCTTCGTTCGAATCAGTGGTCATCTCATGTTCCTCCGCCTCTTCCACCACGGGCGTAGGGGCTCGCTTAACAACTTTTTTTACAGGCGCCTGTACAGGTGCTGGCTCCGGCGGGGCCTCTTCCTCAAGGTCAGCCTCCGCCTCAGCTTCAGGCTCAGTCTCAATCACATTGACGTCGACGAGGTCCACCTTGGGTACAGGATCGCCCTCCTTAAACTGCGCCGCTATTGCGGCGATGTCTAAATCGTCATCTTTTTTTTCATCTTGTTCGCTCATGGCTTTCTCCCCGCCTTCATGGTCTTCATGCTCTCACGCAGCTCTAAGGTATTGAGGTTGTGAGACTCGTTATCTGGGCGCCGACTACCCGGCTGTGGTGTCCGTGCCGAATTGAGTTCGGCTATCGATTGCGTTAATCGTGCATTGGTTTTCACTAATGCAGCTATCCGCTCTCTCGTATCAAGACCGCTGTTCTGCAATACCTGATTGACCGCCACATCGGCTGAATGCTTGTTCGCAAGCATGGCTTTGCTTAACGCGGCCGGTATTTTTTTCCGGCGAATAGCCGGTACAGGGCGGACAACGACTTGAACGTGACCGGCAACCGCCGCCGTATCCGCCTTCGCCGGTGTGGCATTTCGCCGACCTGCGCGCCGACTGTCACCCGCGCCCGTGCGGCCAGCCGGGCGGCTGGCATCACGGCCCTCGCCTGTCACGCGAACCTCGCGCGAGTTTTGAGAAATTAAAATGGCGTTATCGTCAGACATGCAAAAGAGACATCAAAGATCAATCGGTCAATCGGTCAAGGGGCCCGCAACACACCCCGTAAGGATTTGACGCTGCGAGCCCAATACTCTTTAGGGGAATCGGCAGAAGTTGCAAAAGCTTGTGCCTCTCCCCGATTTTTAAACGGCCCTCTGACAACGACATGGTGCGGTAGACCGTTGGACTTGACTGCCGCGACGACATGCAAACGGTCCAACTTCGGGTGCGCGATGATCCACGCCTGAGCCTGCTCCGCCGAGACCACTGACGCATATTGCAGGACCCAATAGCGGTCAGGCAACGTGGTGACCCAGTCATGGCCCAGGCCGGTACCCGACTTCACCGCCGCTTTCGCTGGCTTGGCCGTCACCGTCGGCGCATCCGCTTGCTTGGGTGTAGCCGCAGGCGCAGGCGTCGGTGTGGGCGTATTCGCGGGCGCAGAGCTAGAGGCAGGACTGGGAGCAGGCGCTAGCGCCACAGCCGGCGTGGGCGGCATGGCCACCACTGCAAATCGATCGTCAGACCACTGCTTGCGGGAGTCTGGCAAGAACTTCTCTTCGGCCTCCCGCTTAAACTCATTGCGTAACTCTCTGGATATTTGCAGGTCGGTCCGCACATCCGCCCAAGGCGGCAAAATACCGGGCAACGGTGCCACGGGGACAGCGCGCATCGCAACGGGAGCGATTTGCTCTGGGCGCTCGGGTGGTGATGGTGATGGTGGTGGTTCGGACAGGGCTGCCTCAGCCGCAGGGCTGCTCGGCTCAGTCTGAACGACCTCCGCGGGCGGCTGTGTAGCGTCTTTTTTCAACAGGGCCCCACCATCGTCTGCAGGGATGTCGGCCGTCGCCTCGCCTGCGTTTACAGCGAGCTCGGGCCAGATCAAATCAAGCACCGCATCGCGGTGTTTTGGATAAAGGCTCAGCACCAAGACAGCAGACAAAATGAGTAGAGAGACGGCGACAAATAACGTCATCAGCCAGCGACGCCACCCCCACGCCGTGCTTGCTTGATCGTCTGCGCCGAACACCTCCGCTTCGTAAGGCAGTCCATCGGCGGGCTCGTCGTCTTGCGCCAGGGTATCGGCATCGACCTGTCGGAGCCCGAGACGATCAATGAGGTGCGTGGCCGCCCCCGCCATACCCACGCTAGCGGCTTTTTGTAGAAACACATCGGCAACGACTGGCGTAGGCGTCTCAATGGTCCAACGGGCCGTGCGTTTTCCGAAGGACGCTAAGTCCTCGCGCCGCTCCGTGGTTTCATTTAGCAACATCACCAACCGGACATTTGCACCGGGGAAGTCGTTCACCAGACGGGCTAATAACTCGACTTGCTGGCGCTTGACGGATTTGGCATCGTGCATGACCAGAACCCGCGCAGGTAAGGCAGGGCCCAGTATGGACATCGCGTCCTCGACGGACAACGGCGCCAAAATATCGTTAAAACGCTGCACGAGGGCGTCCGTACTGCTGGGGAAGTAGACCTCCACCTCAACGTCGCTGGTTTCACGCAGCATGCGAATAAGCATGCGACCGTAATGCTCCAACAGGACATCATTCTCACTGAGCATCAGCAAGCTCTGGCGTTTGGTCACCAGCGCGTTGTAAGACATGGCCAACCGCTCCCGATCGCTGTCGCGAAGGAACAGATCCTCAGGGGAGAACATAGGCATCATTTCTGTCGAAGGCATAGGTACTTATGGGCGGTGTCGTGAAGCGTCAAGCTTACTGCACGATCAGACGCCCTCTTTCGTCAAATTGCATGTCAGGCGGGACCTCTGGGCGCGGTCGCTGCATGCCGGGTTTACCTGGCTGAACGCTGCTCAAGCTAAAGACGTAGGCGATGACTTGAGCCACTGCGACATACAGGCTCTCAGGGATCGTACGATCAACTTCAGTCGTGTAATACAAGGCGCGCGCCAAGGGCGGCGCTTGGAAAATATGGACACCGTGCGTCGTCGCCTCCTCGCGGATACGGGCAGCGATGAGGTCCGCGCCTTTGGCCACCAAGATTGGCGCACCGTCGCCACTGGGGTCGTAGGCCAAGGCAACCGCATAGTGCTCAGGGTTGGTGATGACGACATCGGCATCTTTCACGTTGCCCATCATGCGTTGGTCAGACATCTCACGTTGCCGACGGCGAATTTGCGCCTTGACCTCGGGACGTCCTTCGATGTCCTTGTATTCATCCTTGATTTCTTGCTTGGTCATGCGCATGCGTTTCGTGAACTCATGCTTCTGCCAGGGCACATCAATCGCGGCGATCGCGACCAAAGACAGCGTCACATACAGTGCAGACTGAACCACCAAGTTGCCTGCTGCGTGCATCGCAGGTTCCAGTGGCATGCGGCCAATTTGCACCAACTGATCCAAATTGATGTTGATCATGAGCACCAGCACGCCTGTGACCAAAGTGAATTTCAATATTGCCTTGGTGAGCTCCACCAAGGCCTTGGTCCCAAACATCCGCTTAAACCCCTCCATGGGATTAATTTTGCTGGCCTTGGGCGCGATAGACTTGAGTGAAAACAGGTAGCCGCCGGTCGCACCAGACGCACCGATTGCCAAAACCACGGTGACGATGAATATGGGAACAATGACCAAGTAGGCCTCGGCCGCCTGCGTCCCAAACGTCAGGGGTAGCAGCTGAGGTGATGCCAGGGTCTTGTTGTCGAAGATAAACCCTGACTTGAAAACCGTAATCAAGTTCTCCAACAGCCAGCCACCCATTAAGACCATCGCACTGACCGCACCAATCATGACGGTCGCGCCAGGGAGCTCCTGCGAGCGGGCAACTTGTCCATCATCCCGCGCCTTTTTTAATTTTTGCGCGGTGGGTTCTTCGGTTTTTTCTTGGGCTGTGTCTTCTGCCATTAGCGCACCTCCGTCCAATCACGCAGCATGGTAAACGCCTCCAGCCATAGCCATTGGAGACGCCCGCCGATGCTGTCCATCGCCAAAATCATAATCAACAGACCCGCCAACAGCATGGCCGGAAAGCCGACAGCGAAAATATTCAAGCTCGGGGCTGCCTTGGTCACGACGCCTAAGCCCACGTTAATAAAAAGCATGGTCACCATCACGGGTAGCGCGATCAGCACCGCCCCCGTAAACATCATGGCGCTCCAGGTTACCAAACGGCCCCAATGGTTTTGATCCAACACCGTGGCGCCGATGGGCAAGGCGTTGAAGCTATCAAGAACGAGGCCCATCAACATCGCGTGTCCGCCCGTACCAATGAAAATCAAGGTCGACATGACTAGCAACAACTGCGCCAAAACGGGGACATTACCCACATTGGGATCAATCATGTTCGCCATGGACAGACCCATCGCGGCCGAGATACTTTGACCCGCCACCGTAATGGCAGCGACCACCACCTGCAGCAGTAGTCCCATCGTGGCGCCAATAAAAATTTGATTCAAGATCTCCAGTAGGCCAGGTGCAGAGACCGGGTCGATCAGTGGCCAGTCGTGCAGCGGGTAAATCAGCCACGTCAGAGCAACGGCTAACAACACCCGTAAGCGCACACTCACCGCGTTTTGAGAAAACAGGGGCGCTGTCATGAGCAGCGCCGAGATGCGCAGCATCGGCCAAAGGAAGGCGTAGAAGCGCTCAACGATGTCCGCAACCAGCAAGTTCATAGCGCCCGTCCAACGTACATTGCGTGGTCGCCTACGTTAGGTAAACAGCGAGGGGATGCGCTGAAAAATGTTACGCGTGAATTCAACCAAGGTGGCAATCTGCCAGCCCCCGAATAAGGCCATGGCCAAACCCAAGGCGAACAACTTGGGGATGAAGCTCAGCGTCATCTCGTTGATCGATGTGGCGGCTTGCAAAATACCAATGACCAAGCCGACACCCAAAGCGACCAATAACAAAGGCGCTGAAATAAGCGCTGTCATCCAAAGGGCATAGCGCCCCAAATCGACAACCGTTGCGGTATCCATGCTTGGGCCTCCTTAAGGCATTGCAAAACTTGATGCCACCGAACCCATGATCAATGACCAGCCATCAACCAGCACAAACAACATGAGCTTGAAAGGCATGGAGATCATCATCGGCGACAGCATCATCATGCCCATAGACATCAACACGCTGGCGACGATCAGGTCGATCACAACGAACGGGATATAGATGAGAAAGCCGATGGTGAATGCGCTCTTTAGCTCGGAGGTAATGAACGCAGGCACCAAGGTAGAGAACGGGATATCGTCGGGCGACGTGAACTCGGTGTTTCTCGCCACCTCCATAAACATCGCAATGTCGTCCTCTCGGGTTTGATTCAGCATGAAGTTGCGAAAAGGTGTTTCTGCCAGCGCAAGCGCCTGATCAAAAGGCAAGGTGCCCTCGAAGTAAGGTAGCAAGGCGTTGGTATAGACGTCCGAGAAGACGGGTTGCATGATAAATAACGTGAGAAACAGCGCCAGTCCAACCAACACCATGTTTGGTGGCGTTTGACCGGTGCCTAGGGCCTGGCGCAGCAAAGACATGACAATAATGACGCGTACAAACGAGGTCATCATCAGCAACAACGACGGCAGCAAGGTGAGCGCCGTCATCAGCGCCAGCAGTTGCAAGGTCAAGCTGTATTGCGTGCCACCCCCCGCACTGGTGGCGTTAATCAACGGAATGCCTTGGGCCTGAACAACCGATGCGCCCAACAGCGCACCCAGCGCAAGTAACCAGAACAAGGGCTTGCGTAACAGGGGCGTCAGGCGATTGAACACCGTGGTTTGAGTAGCAGGCATTGCGGGCATCATGCTTGGGTGTCTTTCAACTGCGCCATGGTTTGCGCAAAGGGTGGCGCGGATTGCACCGAGGGGCTCATTGCTTGTTTCGAGGGGCTGCCGGGCGTCAAGCCGGGAGGCTCCTCTGAGCCATCACCGTCTACCCAACCCGTTAGCGCTTGCATGTGGTTAGGGCCTATGCCAATCAATACCTCGCGATCGCGCACACGCACGAGCATCAGTTTTTGCCGCGGTCCGACACCCATGGAGTCAATGACCTCAATGTGGGCGTCCTTGCGGCCAAAGCCGCGACTGTTTTGAATACGCTTTAACCACCACAGCAGGGCGAACAAAAGCCCCAAAACCAACGCAAAACTGGCTACAAATTGCAGCCAGTCTCCCGTACTTACTGTCATTGAGAGGGGCGCGAGTGCGGTGTTTGCATTCATCTTTAAAGCACCCAATCAGGGGTCATAGGGATTTACAAATTTTTCATGCGCTCAGAAGCGGGCACCACGCGGGTCAATCGAATACCGTAGCGGTCGTTCACAAGTACCACTTCCCCTTGCGCAACCACGGTGTTGTTGACCAATAGGTCCAAGGGCTCACCGGCAATCCGGTCTAGCTCAACCACACTACCTTGCGTTAAACGCATTAAGTCTCTTATTTTAATGACCGCGCGGCCCACTTCGATAGAAAGTGTTACTGGAATATTCTCCAGCACTTCTCCGTTAATGGTGTCTTTCTCGGCCACTGTGTTCTCGTCACTCATGACTATTTCCCTTATATGGTGGTTTGCTGACGTTCACAGCATCCTTGGATCGACTGGGCTCACGATCTTGGCTGCGATATGGCTACCAATACTGCCAATTTCCATGTCGAACGATGGTAGATCGCTGATATATCCGCGGGCAAGCTCAGGCTTTTTAAAGTACAACACATCGCCGTCTTTCATCGTTTCCAGTTGACTTAGTGCGATATTCAGATGTCCCAACAAAACCTGTATTTCGACTCCTGAGTCATGCACCGCCAGCTCAAGATCGGTACGCCATTGCTTGTCAGACTCCTCGTTTCCATCACCGGACTGCACGCGGCTGCGCAAAAGATCTCGAATTGGCTTTAAGGCAGCATAGGGATAAACGAGGTCAATAAAACCGCGATTCTGTAAGTTCGGATCGGCCTCAAACCGACTCAAGATAACCAAATCTGATTCGTCAGCGATCTGCGCAAACTGGGGGTTTATCTCAGAGCTGACATGTTCAAAGTCAAGTTCATAGATAGGTGCCCACGCCTCTTTAATAGACCGCATGAACACATTCAGAATTAACTTGATAATGCGAGATTCCGTTGGTGTAAACATACGCCCAGGTGGCAAATCTGACACCCCGCGGCCAAAGCCTCCAAAAAAACTATCTAGAGAGCTAAATACCACCGTCGGCTCGATCACCACCATAGCGTAGCCCCTCAACGGATTAGCACGCATGATATTGACCGATAGGGGCGCTTTCAGCTTTTTTAGATAATCTCCAAAGCGCAGAATTTGTACCCGCGAAGGGTTGAGTCGCGGACTGGTCCGCAACACCTCCAGAAGACCCAAACGAAACTGCCTAATAAACCGCTCGTTGATCATGTCGATCGACTGCAGGTTAACGCCTAGGCTGCTGTCCTCGCTGGCAAGATCGTGTTTGCGCACTTTCGCACCGGTGTTGAACCCCGTATCCACTGCGATGGCACCGGTATCAAGACCGTCGGCCAACGCTTCCAGCTCTTCGGGTGACAGGAGGGGTTTATCTGACATGAGACTCTTTCACGTTGCTACTTATTGCACCACAAAGGTCGTAAAGTAGACCTCCTCGATGCCGCCAAAATCTTCGTATTTTTCCAAAACCGAATTCATCTCAGCCTTAATGTTGGTTGCCAGCTCACGTCGGAAGTTCGTCTTTGTTAAGTCGGCCTCCGTTACTTGACGCATCAAATCGAGTACCGCAGATCGCAACGCGAATTCATGCTTGGTCACGTTTGCAAAAACGCGCTCGTCAAAATTGGTCATAACCGCCACCTGAACCTGGATCACTTTGCGGGAATTGCTGACGTTCGCCAAGAATTCACGCTGGAGTTCTAGGTAATGGTATTCGAACCGCTTCAGTTCAGGGCTCTCTTTGGTTACACGCTGAGGCGCGGCGCTACCCGGATCATTGCGTGCCTCCGCCGCAGCCTCCAACTCAGCCACCTTGTTTTCAGCCGCTTTTTCGTCGGCTTTGTCAAAAAAGCCCGTGAAGAACAACGTGGCGACCACGGCGCCCCCTAAGAGAAGCAAGACGAGTAGCGCAATCAAGATGATCTTGAGCACCCCACCGCCTTTTCGTCCTTCTTCTTCGTCTTCGATTTCGTCAGCCATTTTTTCCTACTTTCTTTGACTACCGCCTCTCGGCGCTCAAACCAATATGTTCAACGAGCCATCTTCACCACTATTTTCGCCGACCCGATCAGGTATCGACAAATCGCCAGCCTCAGTTGTCCCAGGGGACATTGCTGCACGCCCCGCGTCTGGCGCATGCGGTGTCGGCTTTCCGTGGTTAGGTTGCCCAGAACCACTGTCCACAACAACTTTAGCAACATCTGTGCCTGCTTGTGCCATTTGGTCTTTTAGACGCTGCATACTATCTTGTAGCAGATCGCGCGTTAGCGGGTTGGCACTCACAAAGCGTGCTTCTAACTCGCCGTTACGCATCTGCAGGTCCACATCAATGGTCCCCAGACTCGCCGGCTTGAGTGTCAGTTGCATTGTCCACTGGCCTTTGGCAATCTGTCCTTGAATGCGGGCGCCCAGCGCCTCGCCTAAGCGCTGCGCAATGGATTCGTACAGTGCATTTCGTTGGGTAATGGTCGCCGATAGTGTATCGCCCGGTAGCGCCACACCGTTTGGTAGGGACGCTCTGGGAACCGCAAGGCCTGTGCGCTCAGCGCCTAACCCCTCAAAGCCGCCTAACTTCTTTGAAGTCAGCAAGGTATCTATATCGTCGTCGGTGACACCGCTCAACGCCAAGGTGTGGGCCTGCGCCAAACTGCCTGTCATTGCCAGCTCCGTGAGCATGGGCATGGGTATGGGCATTGCCGTCGCCGTGGGCAAGGCTTGGGTGGGGGGTGCCGCAACGCCGAGCAAGGTCGGCGTGGTGTTGGGTGTGTCTGTTGGCGGGCTGCCCGGTCCGGCCCCTGACAACGCCCGTGCATCGAGAATATTGGCGAGTAGCTGGGCACTGGACTGTGGGCCAGCGTGGGTCGCAACGCCACCGCCAGTCAACCCCGATGGGTCACTGGCTCCGGTGGCAAAACCCGGCTTGGGTGCGGTTTGTTGACCCATTAAGAGCTTGACCGCCTCTGGGCTCATGCCCTGAGCGGTGGCAAATGCCATGAGGCTTGCCGCATCGGGCCCCTGCGTGGGGGCGATGACCTGCATGCCGCCCGCTAACGGAACAGCCTGTAAGTCACCCGCCGTCCTTGCGGTTGCGGCGCCCATTAGCCACGTCGCGCCCAGCACCTCGACGGCGGTCGCAGCGATGTTCTCGGTGTCCTCTATGGTGTCCCCTGCGCCCGCTTGGTCTTCGGTGGGGCTCGCTTCCATCGGGTCTTTCTGCGTCGGCGCCTTCGCGGTGGGCGCGTTGTCTTTAGCGCCATTCGATTCGGTTGGTGGTGGCGGCTCGCTCGTTTGTGAGTGCCGTGCGTGCGTAGAAGGTGGCGGTGGCGGTGGCGGTGGCGGCCTCGTTTCTGCGGCGTCATCGCGCACCGCCAGTGCTGTCGAGCGCGGTGGGGTGGTTGACGCGGATGCCGCGTCACGCCAGTCCCCCCGCCTCTCAGGTAACGGGTTGGCGCGCGAACCCGACGCGCGTGGCACCGGAGCGTCGCGCTCGTCATGGGCGGCAAGCCTTTGCCCCTGGTTCACGGCAAAAACCCGGTCAAAAAGCTGCCCAAATGCACGGCTGCCGCCAACCGTGGCCTCACGCTCAGCACCCGCGAGCGGGCGCAAATCTGCTCGGACGGCGTCCCGCGCTGCAGCGGCTCCCGTCTGGGAGGGGGTCGTGAACAGGGTATTTGAAGAGGGATGTGATGACGTAGATAAAGGCATTTTTCGATGGTCTCGATAAATCAATGTAGTCAGAGCAGGACGCCGGCGTCTTGCCCTCAGGCTGGTCTTAGCAAGAACCGTGACCGGACAACTCTTGCCGCTACCGGCCGTCGCCAGAGGAGGCCCGTCTTGGGCAGGCCCACCCAGACTACTTGCCAGTGGCACGTCCCTTGCTTAATCCCCTAGGACACAGGACAAAATCCGCCTTAAATCGGTATTTTTTGTCACTTATCACTTACTTTTTGAATGGTTTCACGCATGAGCACTCTTAGCCTGTCAACGATCCGACAAAATTTGTCGGCTTTTGACTTAGCCGGTCTGGGGATTCCTGCGCTCGTGTTGATGATCATGGCCATGTTGGTGCTGCCGCTGCACCCCTTGCTGCTGGACATCTTGTTTACCTTCAATATCGTCGTGGCGCTGGTGATTGTGATGATCTCCATTGGTACGCGCAAGCCACTCGAGTTCTCATCCTTTCCCACTGTTCTGCTGTTCGCCACCATGTTGCGCCTGGCGCTGAACGTGGCCTCCACCCGCGTGATTTTGGTAAAGGGTCACGAGGGTAGTAGTTCTGCCGGTGAGGTGATCGCCGCATTTGGCGAGTTCGTGATCGGCGGTAACTATTTAGTTGGTTTCATTATTTTTGGCATCTTGATGATCATCAACTTCATTGTGGTGACTAAGGGTGCCGGTCGCGTATCCGAAGTGAACGCTCGCTTCACGCTAGATGCCATGCCCGGTAAGCAGATGGCCATCGACGCCGACTTAAATGCGGGCGTCATCGACCAAGAAGAAGCGAAAAAGAAGCGCGAAGAGCTGTCACAAGAGGCCGACTTCTTTGGCTCCATGGATGGTGCCTCTAAATTTGTGAGCGGCGACGCCATGGCGGGCCTGCTGATTTTGATCATCAACATTGTGGGTGGACTGGCCATTGGCTTGTCGCAACACGACCTGTCCTTTACAGAGGCGGGGCGCATCTACGTGCTGCTCACGATTGGTGATGGCCTGGTGGCACAGATTCCCTCTCTGTTCCTGTCACTGGCAACCGCCATTATCGTGACACGTGTGACCACCTCGCAGTCAATGACCGAACAGACCAAGACACAGTTGTCTAATCCAACGGCCTTATTTATTGCCGCGTCCATCATGACCTTGCTCGGCCTGGTGCCAGGTATGCCGCACATGGTGTTCTTGAGCTTGGCCGGCGTCACCGCAGGTATCGGGTACATGGTGGTGCGTCGGCGTACGATTGACGAAACCGCCGAAGCGGCCCCCGAACAAGCCGCTGCAGACGATGGCACGCCAAAGGAATTGGACTGGGATGATGTTGACCAAGTCGATCTGATTGGTCTGGAAATTGGCTACGGTTTGATCCCCTTAGTGAACCCCGAGACGGGCGGCCAGTTGATGCCACGCGTCAAGGGCGTGCGTAAAAAGTTATCAGCAGAGTTGGGCTTTTTGGTACAGCCGGTGCGTATTCGCGATGCACTCAATCTGGCACCTGACACCTACCACATCACGCTAAACGGCGTGATGCGTGGCAAAGGTGAGGTAAAAGTGGGCAAAGAGCTCGCGATCAATCCGGGACAGGTGTACGGCAAACTCGAAGGTATTGCGACCAAAGAGCCGGCATTTGGTTTGGAAGCCGTCTGGATTGACCCCGCACAAAGAGACACGGCCCGCACGTTGGGCTATACGGTGGTCGATGCCAGCACCGCCATTGCCACTCACTTAAACAAGGTGTTGCGCGACAGCTCCTCCGAATTGCTGAGCCACGACGAGACCCAGCAGCTGCTCGATAAGCTCGCAGCCAAATACCCCAAGCTTGTAGAGGACTTGGTCCCCGGGAAATTGTCGCTGGGCGTTTTGACCCGCACCATGCAGAATTTACTGGCCGAGGGGGTCTCGATACGGGACATGCGCACCATTGTCGAGTCGCTGACTGAGGCCGCAACCCGCACACAAGATCCTGACCAGTTGACCACCATGGTGCGGCCCAAGCTCGGACGCATGATTGTGCAGTCATTGGTCGATGATGCCGACAGCCTGTCGGTCATGACCTTGGATCCCTCTTTAGAGCAGTTGCTGCACAACGTACTTCAGCAAAACCAAGGAACCGGCATGGTGTTGGAACCCGGTTTGGCCGAGAGTTTATTTAACGCGTTGCGCGACGGTACGCGAGAAGTCGAAGAGAAAGGCCATGCCGCGGTATTGGTCGTCTCCCCCAGTATTCGCTCTTGGCTGTCCAAGGCCGCCCGTCACCGCGTTGCGGATTTGACGGTGCTGTCCTACAGCGAGATACCAGACGATCAGGGGGTGAACGTGATTCACACCGTCCAAGCACAGGCCAAGGCCTCTTAAAAGAATCCATTAGTAAACGCGTAAGCAAACGAGACGATCATGGAAATTCAACGCATACTCGCCGCCGACACGAAAACCGCCACCGATAAGGCTATTGCCCAATTTGGTCCGGACGTGCTGATTATTTCTAACAACCGCGTCAATGGTCAAACCGAATTATTGGTGGCGGCCGATATCACGTTGGAAGACGAAAGAGCCGCGGAGCCCCTAGCGGCCAGCAAACCAGCGGCGCGCGGAGCCCAACTCCACCGCGCCGACAGCATCCAAGCACAAACGGCACAGGGGATGAACTCATTCGAAGCGGCGTTTGAAGAAACCATG
>Ga0209631_10004080_pt1 | contig 16360 bp, 18 predicted proteins | sample COG_08_FD_184752 | JGI IMG/M metagenome (GOLD analysis project Ga0209631, IMG submission 184752) | Pelagic Microbial community sample from North Sea - COGITO 998_met_08 (SPAdes) (version 2) | ecosystem: Environmental > Aquatic > Marine > Neritic zone/Coastal water | place: Helgoland, sampling...
ATTAGCGTAAATTTTATTTTTGCTATCACTCCAACCAAACCATTGACCTTCTCCCATTTCACACAAAGCATCTTCTATATGATTTGGTCTGCCATCTTCTCTCATTTTAAGTGTCTCCCATTTTTATAAATGTGACTGAAGTATCTCCATGACTACTACTTCCCATAACTTTTAAACCATTTGCTCTATAAGAACTAAAATTTACTTTTTGATTTGATATATCTGTTACATCTAACATTACAGAAACATAACTTGATTTCCAGTATGCACCACCACTATTAGAATTTGAAGCTGGACTTCTAGCTATTCTATCATATGAAGAATTATTTGTTGTTGCTTGTATTTCTGCAATTACATAAACATGAGCTTGATTAGTTCCACCAGAATCTACCGATTGCCAACAGTAACTTAGTTGAATAAACCACTTACCTGTACTTGGAAAACTAAAATTACCACTACTTTGTGAAACACCTGTTCCTATTTGTTGAAAGTTAGTATCATTTCTTTCCCAGTTAGAAGTTAAAATTCCTCTACCAGAGCCACTATTAGAACTATCTGCTGTAATTCGCCAGTTGTCAGCTTCAGTTAAACCACCTACTCCAGTTAAACTAGCACCACTAATAGCAGGAAGATTACCAGTAAGTTTAGTTGCGTCTAAAGTTGAGTAAGCCGAAGTCGGCAAAGTTGTAAAAGCCATTATTCACTCTCCTTTGGATATTTTGTTTTGATTGATTGCACATTTGTTTTCCATGCTTCTAATCCTTTTTCTGTAATAAATTCTATTTGCGAAGCTATACTTCCATATTCTTTTTGTCTGTTAGCTACAGCGATTGCATTGTTTTCTAAAGTTGTTGCTTGGGAAGATAAAGCGTCTAGTTGTGCGTCTGTGGGTTTAGCTACACCATCTACATTCCACTCTTTGATGTATGCACCTTGACCATCATCTTGTAAAATTACTTCATTATTAAAGTTTGGTTTTCTATCTAAATATATTTTTATTTTATTTGCTAAACTTGGCATATAAACCTCTTTTTAAAATTGTTATCATGTAATTAATTTGAAACCGCTAAACCAATTTCCATATGCATATAATCTTGGAGTACCAGAATTTACATTTAGTTTACCATAAACTTCAACATAATCACCTTCACTTAAATTAAAAGTTGAAGTAACTCTTAAACATTGTTCACCACCTTCATTGTTCCACATATTAACTGAATTACCAGTTCTGTTTACTATGTTTGGTGTACTTCCATTAATATAAAAAGTTCCATAAAATAAATCTAATGTATTACTGTTGGCTATAAAATACAGTTGAGTATCAAATCTATATTTTCCTGCTTTTCCACTTGGAACTGTAAATTTATTTGAAGCAAACGCTGAATCGGTGTCAAAATCTTCTGTGTCAAAAGTAACTTTAGTAAAAGCATTATCTGATAATTCTTGATTAGAAGTTTTATAAACTAAAAATGCTGGCGTATTATCTCCACCTACAGTAGCAGAGCCACCTAAAGAAACTGCCGAGCCATTTAATGTAATACTAGAGTTAGCAAGTTTAGAGTTTGCTATACTTCCTGCCAACATATCGTTTGTAACTGTGCCACTAGAAGGTGTTTGTGTAGCTACTGCTTTTCCTAGATAAGCAATTTCTACAATATCACTTGCGACTAATGTTCCACCAAGAGTAATACGAGAAGAAGTTGTTAAAGTTAAATTTGTATAATCTTGTTTTACAAAATTCACAAAAACGATAACATCTGCTAGGGAAGAAATAGAATGATCTAAGTCCACATAGTTATTGGTACTTGATGTAATACGCTGTTTTGCCGTAGTAATAAATCCACTTTGAGGTGGGACACCTAAATAACTACTCATCTAAGCCACATCAGTTAAAAGCTGTAGTGAACAATCCAATAGTCCACTTGAACTACTAGATTGAGCCTGTACCTTATCAGAGGTATTTAGAACGATCTTAGGAACTTCTAAACTACTTCCAACAGGCAAAGGTGCATCTTTGATTATTGTAAAAGTTGCTGTTGCTGAGTTGTCATATTTCTTTATCGTTACATTTATTGCACTTGTTCCAGTATTAGACAGAGTACCTGCTATTACCATAGACTTATTACTTGCAGTAAATATATCGGTTAAAGAAGCATTTGAAATTGTGACACTAGCATCAGAAAAATTATTAGCCATGTATTTTCTCCTTAACTACCTAATGCAACTGCAAAACTAATAGCATCACCCAATGATGCTGAATTGTCTAGTTGCGTTTGTATATTTGAGGTCACTCCATTTAAGTAACCATATTCGGTATCACTAATGTTAGTGTTTGCTCCAATCTTAGTTGCCGAAATTCTATTTACATCAAGTGTTATATTTCCTGCTGATGTGACAGGTGTATTAGCGATAGTAAACTCTGAGCCAGATTGTGTAAGTCCAATGCTTGTGACTGTACCTGTGTTGCTAGGAGTTATAACTGTGTAGGTTATGTTCGTTGAGCCTAGTGATCCATCACTATCAGTAGTGCATAAAAATATTTTATTATCATTAGCTGTTCCTTGATTAACAACAACCATGCCACCAGATAATTCTGAAATTGAGTCGTGTTCTGGATCTCTACTAGCAGCACCACTTGACACAGATAAATAAAGACCATTTTCTGTTGCATCAGTTTGATCTTTTAAAAGTACACGATCTCCTGCAACTAAAGTTACACCATCTATTGTGTCTCCTGCTTCTAAACCATTAGAAATATTTACGTTTGCTGTAGAACAACACTCTGCAATAGTTCTAGTTCTTAATCCTGCTACTGCATCATCAACATATGATTTTATTGCGACATCAGAATTTGAAGAAGGACTACCAATTCCTGTAATTGAGCCTCCAGAGATAGATACAGAATTTGCACCTTGAACTGCTATTGTTCCTAAACCGAGATTTGTTCTTGAAGTTGAAGCTGAGACTAAATCAGATAAGTTAGATGCTTTAACTAATTTTGCGTCTAATTGTGTTTGTGCATCACTTGTTAATCCACCAATATATTGAAACTCTGTATCGGTTACTGATCCATCAGCAATCTTTGTAGCAGCAATTCCTGTCGCAACTTGTGTGTTGCCAACACCTGCTGTTTTAATAGAAACTGCTCCACTAGAAACACTAAAGTTATTTGTATCAAAAGATGCAATACCTTTATTTGATACTGTTGCATCTTCTCCAGAATAAGTAATTGTGCCAGAACTTTCAGCAACGTCTAAACCTTCTCCTGCTGCATAAGTAATTGTACCACCAAGAGCAGTTGCAGTTGAAGATGATCCGTCAGTTACAGTTATAGAAGAATTTGTTAAACTTGAATTAGCAATATTAGAAAGTGTGTTAGAACTTCCGTTAATAGTTTTGTTTGTTAAAGATTGGCTACCGGTTAATGTTGCAACAGTTGAGTCAATTGACATAGTGACATTGTTTCCAGATGCAGCTGAGTCAATACCTGTGCCACCAAGCAAACCTAATGTTTCACTATCAAGATCTATTGCTATAGAAGAAGAGCCATCGCTAATATCTAAATCTTGTGCAGTAACTTGACTATCAACATAAGCCTTAATACTTTGTTGTGATGCAACAGCAGTTGCACTATCGCTTGACATATCATCTTCATCTTTAAAAGCAGTACCGGAAATAGCTGTATTTAAAACAGGACTTGTGAGAGTCTTGTTTGTCATTGTGATTGTTCCACTTGTCACAAATGCTTTTACTGATTGCTGTGAAGGAGGAATAATAGCTGAGTCACTACCCATTGCATCTTCATCAACAACAGGTACACTTGGGTTAGTGTATGGAGAGCCTACATAAACATCGACTGTTGAGTCACTTCCAGAAATAGAGCCACTATCAAAAGTAAAATTAATTGTTGTGTTCGTAGAAAACGAAGAAGAAGCGACAATACCATAAATCGTGCCTGTATTACTTCCAACTATCTTAACTCTTCTATTTGCATGATAATCAGAAGTTACATCGGTTGAAGCTACTGTGACTGATGTTGAACTTGCTCTAGTAAACGTACAAGCACCATCTCTATCTCCAACAATAAACCATTCTTTATCATTTAAGTATGTTCTAATATCTGATAGTTCATTTCTAATAGCATTGTTGACGTTAGAAGGTGGCATTCCTTCTGCAATACTAATGCTGTTAATTGATGTATTGTTTGATGATGTTGTGCTGTAATTTGAGACAGTCATTATCGTACTCCTGTTGATAATTCTAATTCATTCTTCTTAATCATTTTTTCTTGATCCATTGGTGTTTGATTATTTTTAACTTCTAAAGGTGCAAAACCTAACAGAGCATTCATGTTAGCTTGTATTTGTTTAAAACTACTAGCTTTAGATATTTTTACTAATTCTTCTAAACCATTAGGACTAACAAAAGCATTAGCTAAGTCTGTTACTCTTTTATTAAAAATATTGTTTTTTAAAGTTTGCAATATTGATGCAGGTCTAGTTATATCTACATTTTCAAGTGGTATGCCTAATTGTTTCATTTGTTCAATCCACTCTTGCCTAGAAGCTGTTGGCGATCCTATTTTTGGTATCATGCCAGAGGATTTATAAACCAACATCATTTTACTAAAACCTTTCCAGGCTTGTTCTGGATTTTTACCTTGTGCAATAGCTGATCCTTTAACCATTTGTTCTGTCAGTTTGACATTCTTACCCATCATTTGATTATAAAATTTTAACCCAACGAGAGGATCATCTGCTTTAGTCATTACTTTGCTAAAGTTTTTAGCAAACAACATTTGTGATACTTCTGGAAATAAACTTTTATCTATTTTGTTTAATTCTTTGTAAAGTTTTTGTATGTTAATATAACTAACATTTTCATCAAACAACACACTTCTAATTGTATTCATGGAACGATCTAGTGAAGGTGCGTTCTTAGGATTAATTTGTCCACCAATAGATAAAGCATCATACTTATCTGCCATAAGTTTATTGGCTCTAACAGTAAACTCACTTGCTCTTTTGTAATATTCATTACTATCAAGAACTTGTTTTATAATGTTAAGTTCTGTATCTAATTTAAAGGCTTGTGCTTTGTTTCCTTCTTTACGAAGTCCATTAACAACATCTTTACCTTGATCGTAAATAGTTTTAAGGTTTGTAATATTAAGGTCACTTTTATTAGCTGTTGTTATTTTATTTAAAATATTTTCTTTAATTAAATTAACATTTGCAGTATCGCCACTTTGTATTCTTTTAACCAAGCCCTGCATATAACTACCCATAGTTTCTGTGCTAAAGTTACCTTCATCAAACTTTGCCCAACCACCATTTTTTAAATTTCTTGCTTGTTTGTTTATTGCAACAGCAATATCATCTTGTGCTTTAACAAGAGTATTAACAAAATTATCTGTTATAATTTTAGGATCAATGGCATCAATATCTACGTTGCCAAAATTATCGTTTAAATATTTTCTATTTGCATCAGATAGTTGAGGAAATCTATTTTTTGTAAAAGCACTTATAATTGCACCACCACCTTCTGTCGATGCAACATTGTCAGCTAATTGCATAACTGATTTATTATTTGTTACTCCGGCAATAGCTTCTGGTACTGTTAAGTTAATACCTTTTTGCTGTGCAAGTGTTATAATTTCTTGTACTTCTTTTAGTTGTCCATTGTTTTCTAAATCTTTTAATAATGTTTGTAATCTTTTAACATCATTAGGCTTTACCATACCAGTTGCAACGTTGCCGATAATGTCCATTGCTAAACCAATCTTCCAACCTTGACCTTCACTTACAACACCAGTCTCTTCTACTCCTTGTGCTGTTGCTCCAGATAATCCGGCAATTATAGTTGGTGCTTTTTTAAAACCAGTAAACAATCCACCACCAGTTCCATATTCAACACCTTTACCAATAATTTTTCCTGCTGATGTTTGGCTTTCATAATCAACTTTTGGCATTCCTGTTTCTAAATCTTTAGATTTACGCATGAAGTCTAATGATTGATCGTAAGAAGGTAAAAAAGGAATATCTGTTCTTTCATACTTTGCATCAGAGTCCATTAATCCAGGTATTTTTAATCCTGTGGCATCGCCTAATTTTCTTTCAATAAAAGCACCACCTTGACCTGCTAAATTATAAATTTCTTCTGGTGCTGACAGTAATCCTGCAAAACTTTTTAAAAGACCTTTATCAATACTTTTTGTTATGTCTTTAGATGTAGATACTTCTGCCATTCTAATTCCTCATGTCTGTTGTTACAGTTCTTAATTCATAACGATCATTTCCTAAATCAACCATAATTTGTGGATGACCTTCTTGGGTGTAACCAACTAACTTATAGTCTTGTGGTGTTTCTCCAAAATTATCGTAGTAGGTATTAATTTGTGTTTTTACTTGATCTAAGTCTTTTTCATTACGAACATTAAATAATAAATTGTCTGCACCTAAATCTTCAATAGCAGTATTAATAATATTATTTTCCATTTTCTTTTCAAGTGTGCCAAGAATAGAATTATCTTTTTGTATGATGTCCATATACATTTGATTCCATTCATTTTTCATTTCCACACTATTTAAACCTCTTTTGGCAGCATCTAATTCATACTGAGTTCTTTTTTTCATTATTCCAATGTTAAATTCATTGACTGCTTTTGCTAAATCTAATTGCAAAATGTTACCTTGTTTAGATCTAGATAAACCTGGAGATATCATTTCAAAATATGCCATTTCTTTGTTGGATATAGCACCTTTTGTTTTTGCAATTTGTGACATGACAAAATCCCCTGCTAATGTATAAAATGCTTCCTTATCAGATATGTCATCAACATTTACGCCAAGTTGTTTTGCCATTTGTTGTGCTTTTAATTTTAATCCACCAAAAGTTCCAAAATCACTTTCATCTAAATTTCTGATAAGTCGTGTCATATTTTCAATGTTAATGTTTTGTGTAATTGCTATATCAGTTGTTTCCTGTAATTTTTGACCAGATTTATCAAAACTTGTTGCAGCTAATTCATATACTTTAACATCGCCTTTATCCTCTGGCATTTTAATTGTAGTTGTTGATGCATTACTTTTTGCTAAATATTTTTCTATTTCTCCTGCAAATGCAATATCATATTCTGGTGTGCCAGATTTTAAACCTCTTGCTTCTAACATTGTTCTGATGTTTTGCTGTAATTGTGGAACAGATGCAGGTTTTATTTTCGCATACTCTAATGATCTATTTAAAATATCTTGTTCTTTTTGATAATTAAATTTATCCCTAGCTAATTGTGATGCTTGTGCTTGAGCCTGTGATTCATTACTTCGTTGCATTCCTCTTGATAATGCCTGACCAAAACTAACAGGAGTTTTTGAATACCCACTAGCTTCTAACAAACCTTGTGCCATTCCTTTACCTTGTGGAGAAACAAGATAGTTTAATAAATTGTTTCTAAAGTTTGGTGGTGTAGGAGTTCCACCTGTGCCTGTATTTGTACCTATTGGTTTTGCTAATCTATTACTTGGATTAATATATGTGTTCGGTCTGTTATTATCTGTGCTATTTGGTGTTGTAAGTAAATTATTTCTTTTTATTGGATCACTACTATAACCATAAATAGCACTATAATTTTTATCATTAATTGGAGCATAATTTAATGCACTAAAACTTCTTTTATTTGCTGTTCTATTTTCTAAATCTAAGGGATTAAAGATAGACATTTCTCCCAATGATCCAGAATGTTTTGTTGGTTTTTTACCATTTGGATAAATAAGGCTATTAAAACCATAAAGTTTTTCTTGTTTAGGGGATCTACCACCATAAAAAGGAGTTACCATTATAAAAATCCTCCAAGTAATCCACCTGCTGCTGCACCTAGACCACCCATGCCAAAGTTTTGACCAAGTTGATAACCTTGCATTGCACCACCAAGTAATCCTGCACCGGTGTTTCTATAAATTGGCTCAGTCTTAGTTGTTGTTTGTGCATAAGGAGATCCAATAGATGCGAGGTACTCTCTTAATTTGTAATAAGGTTTTTGTTGTTCAAAATCAAAACGAGTCATAGCATCTTGTATCTTAGCCATTTCCATCGCTTCTCTAGTTTGTCCAACACCACCTAATGCTTGTATGTCTTGATAATCAGCTTGTGCTAATTGAGGAGCTAGTTGTGTTGCTTGAAACATTCTATCTCGTTCTCTGTTGTATTGATCGCCATACACTTGATTTGCAACATTGCCTAACTCTTCTGCAAGTACACTTTGGTTAGCTGCACTACCAAGTCTACCTGCTTTAGAAAATTGTGATTGAACACCAGAAGTAACATTTCCTGCTATTTGATTATATAAAGCTGTTGAATATGGATTAGTTGATGGATCTAAATAATTACCTTGTAAGATGTTATTTATCTCTGACTGACTAGATGCAAGTAAAGGATTATTAATTGATCTAGCAGTTGCTAATTGTAAGGCTGTTTCTGTCTCTGGAGAAAAATCAGTATACGTTTGTTGTGGATAGAAGTTTGGTACTGCTGACTCGTACAAATCTTGTGCTTGGTCAAATGCTTGTGTCAAATATGGTCGTACAAATTCACTAGGCTCTGCTGATGTAGTTGTCGTGACGTTTGTTGGGTTTGATCCTTTGCTCATAATTCTTTACTCATTAAATATATATTTTGTTTAAATCCTTGTAATTTACGCAACCAACCTTTTCGCCCTGCTACCTCAATAGCTTGGCAATAATTGTTCATTGCAAATTCTTCTATTTTGTTTTGGATTGGCTCAAGCCAATTATCCATGTTGTTTCCTCCTGCGAGAACATATCGTAAGATACGTTTGCGTGGATAGTCTGCAACTTCTGTTACAACAGCACTTTCCACTTTATCATTCTCCCAACTTATAAAAAGTTGAAACTTGTTTCTAAGAATTCCATCTAATACATCTTTTGGCATATATGTATCATCAAGAGCCTTATCTATTAATGGCTCAACTTGTTGCCAAATAATATGTAAATCTTCTTTAGGAACTTGTGTAATCATCCAAGAACAACATAACCGAAAGTTTGATCGGCATTTGTTGAACTGGCATGAGTTAAAGTTGCTGTGCCATCGGCTCTTGCAGAAACAAATAAATTTGCTTTTGCAGTATTGCCATTGGCTGTTGTTGGCATGAATAGTATAATTGAGTTTGATCCTATTCGTGCATCAGTTAATGTTGTACTCGTAGCACTAGCTGTAAGTGTAACATTTCCTGTTGAGTTTAATTTACCATCTAATGTATTATTTAATACGTTAGTTATTAATCGTATATGTTGTGCTTGGTCTGGCATTGACAAAGGCACATTAAGAAATTGGTTTGTTGCCATTTATCTTTTGCCTTCTGGTTTTGTTTCTACATCAATGCCGGATAAAGTATTAAAGTTTCCAGATACTTTTACACGAAGTCGGTGGTATCTACTTGTAGATCGCATTGGGCAATCTCCACTTGTTTGTGTATCTACTGCTGTTCCAACTGTAACTGCATCTGCTTGGGAAGAACGAGTAATCGGTGTAACCGAAATAGTTGTATCTTCTCCATTTGCATCAACAATTGGTCTAGCATTTGTAACTGTACTTCTTCTTTCTTTTGCACCTTCAAACTCTGTTGAGTCTACTTCGGCATCTAAACTTGCTCCTAAAAACTTTCCAAACTTTTTGTCAGAGTTAAATGCACCAAGTCCAATAATTCCTTCATCATAAAAAAATGAGTCTAAACTTTTAGGTAATCCATCAAGATCTCCTAAAACATCTAAACTCTCTAATGTTGTAAATGCTTCTTGTGATGCACTATTCATAAAGTGCAAATCTTGACCACTACCTGTAGACCATTTATCTACGTTAAAGTTGTAACAAATTAATTTATTATTAACTGTTGAAGTTCCTAATGCTCCATCTCCTCTGTATGACCACACTACCATTGAGTTGTTAGGATCAATAGCAGAACAGACACCTTCAAAATTTGATGTCACATCATTTAAAAAAAAATCATCAACACGACCTTTTCCTATTGGTGTTAATTTTTGTCCACCTTCAAGTTTATAAAAACCATCTTGTGCTAAGAAAAATATACTATTACCAAAAGAAGCTACACTCTTTGGAGCAAATGCTCCGATGTTATCAGCTATTTTATTAAACTGAAATATAAGAGGTGTACCAACATAATCCATTCGGTAAATTGCTCTTTCCATAAAAACAATACCAAAAGACTCTCCACCAACGATTGCTTGAACTGATCCATGTGTTCCAACAATGTCTTGAAAACCAGACTGTGTTGTTTGGCTAGGTGTCCAGGTTGAACTATCATTAAGTCCAGACCATTTAACTCGTTGGTTGTAAACAGTTGATGACTCCGTTGTATAACCGGCAACAACAAAGTCTCTTATGATGGCAAGGTACTTAGCTTTAATACTAACAAGATCAGAAAAAGCACTATCAACACCTTCTTCAAACTTTTGTATATTATCAGCACCATTCGTTGCAATAATGTTTGCTCCAAACTGTGTGAATGCCCAAAAGTCTCTGCTACCTTCTGTTGTACTGTTGTTGTAACCACCTGCTTTAGATTTATCTTGAAATACAAGTGAACTATCCATTTGGTATAGTTTAGTTGTATCTCCTGCATAGTTAGTTGATCCACTTGCAGAAAAAGAAGTAAATAAACCAACAGGTGTAGTTCCTAATCCTGTTCCACTTAATGCTACAAAACGAGGAAAAGATTTGTAACCTTTAGCTAATGGAATAACGTTATCGACCTTTATTGCACCATTATTCTGATACGTTGGAAGGTCGGCTTGTAATTGACCGAACTCTATCATACAATCCTACTGGCTGACATCTGCAAAGGAGCAGAGGAAGTTCTACCTCTTTGTGCTGACTCGTTTGCTGTTTTAACTCCTTCTTTATATAAACCTGCCCATACTTGCAGTCTTTCGTCTGCCATCAAGAATGGAGAACTTTCACTCAATGCTGCATATAAATACAAATCCGGAAAGTTATTTAAAATATCATTGCTTGTATTTGTATCAGATAAAGCAGTTGGTCTTTTAAACATTCCTAGTTCTAATGTTTGTGCTGCATCTGGCATATTACCTAAATAAATTTTATCAGAAACTATTGTGTAATATGTTGGTGTTCCAGAGCCTTCGCCTTCATTATACACTCGAAAAAAATCTGGTGGAGTCATGTAAGCTAAGAACTGGTATGGATTAGATTGATACATAACATATCGCATTTCTAAATAACCAGTTGGTAACGTATAAGATTGTGTACCAGAAACAGTAGTAATAGATGTATCAACAGCTTCCATTTCACGAACACGCAAATCTCTTGCATGACGAGACTCTGCTAAATCAATAAACGTATCAAGATATGATGTTAAATCCGATCTGTTTAAATAATTTGCAATTTCTGTTTTTAAATTTGCGTAGGTGTCTAGTGCCATTATACATTTCCTTGATATACTCTAAAATGTCTGTTGTTTGGATCGTTTAACCATTTTTTAAAACGATCTTTGTCTATGATGCGACCTGCATTAGACATAATTCCTTTTTGTGCTAACTGTTGAACAACAATCAAAGGGATAGATGCGACTTTATACATTTTTGCATCTTGCATTCCTCTAACTTTATACAAATCATTCTTTGCTTCAAACTTGTTGCGTTCTAGTATGGGTTGAACATCCTGGACATCTTCAAAATGGTATTTGTTTTCTGACTCGTCAATGTGCATTTTTGTTTTAATAACATTGGTGTCATTAGGATTATCAATCCAAAGTTTTTTAGACATTATTTTTTCTTTTTACTTTTCTTTGATTTCTTTTTATCTTCATTAAATACTGGAGATTTTTTCATTTTCTTTTTTGCTCTTTTTTTCATTCCACGCATTGTTTTTTCCTCTGGTTAAAAATTAAAAAGGAGGGGTATTAATCCCCTCCTCATCCTTAAACTTATGCAGTTAAGTTAAATATTCCGTAGTTTGCATTTGGAGATCTTGCTGCAAGAGTCCACTCAGTTAAAAGTAGTTTCTTGTCGTTGTCTCCAGAAGATGCCAGATCTTTAGTTTGGAATGGTCTTAGGTAAGATACTTCCCACTTATCCATTTCCAAAATATCAACTCTGTTCGCTTGTTGATGTCTATCTGGTACGAAAGATACTTCGCCAAAGTCAGATACATATACATCGACAGCACCAATAACAGTTTTGTCATCAGCATTTTTGTATAGAGTTGCTACACCAGAAAAAGCAGATGCTAGTTGCTTGTGAGAAGCAGACATTAATACAACGTCTGGATTTCCACCAAGTTCATAACATTTTTTTAAACCTGCTTTTAGTAGTGCTTCTGTGAAAGTTCTATTTGTTCCACCTGCAATTGCAGTTGCACCAGTTCCGGCAGGGGAAGCTGATGGACTTCCATTGGTTGAAAAGTTACCTGCACTTGAAGCAGTACCTGCAATGTTTCCACCATACCAAGTACCAACAGATGCACTCTCTCTTGCAGTACCAGAAGATCCTGCTGCCTTAGCATTCTCTACTCCGATATTTGCAAATTCGATATCTCTCTTCAACTCTTTACCAAGTTTTGCTAATTGGTAAGCAAGTTCGTCTCCTCTACCTGCATTTGTTACTGCTTGGTCAGAGCCAGACACACCTACTGTTTTAGCAGAGATTTGTGTGTAGTTGTTTAGTCTTGTTGTTGCAGCTCTGCTACCTAATGCGTAGTCATCGCCTTCTTTTTGTGCATTTGCTGCTGCATTTGCTAATCCATCTGTTTGCCACTCGTGTAAAGTTTGAGCCGCAGTTCCAGATGCTGCGTTAGATATAAAAGGGGTTTCAGTTGGTGCTATATTGTAAATAACATCAGCTAGATCTTCTCTTATACCAACACGATCAAAAGTTTCTACTGTATTTGTAGGTACAGCCATAATTAACTCCTATTCGTTTAGGATCATTTCTTTTAACACCGATTGTGCATCACGAATTGATCCAGATTTTTTCAGTTTATTCATTCTGCGATCATAACGTTGTTTGTCATCGGAACTTTGGGTTACATTGGATGCGTTGGAACGAACAATGCGAGGTGCTTTTTTAACTTTATTTTGATTTAACTTTGTTTTACGAAGTTGATTATACTTGTAAGCATCTGCTAATAATAAAACTGCACGATGATCTACCATCATAGCAATTTCTTGGTCAGTATAACCACTTTCTTTTGCAAAACTTGTTAAGTTTTTAATAAACTCTGCACCTTTTTCTTTGTCTTTGTAAACTGGTAACTTCTCAGACAAGATTTGACGTTCTTTAGCAATGTACTCGTCATAAACTTTCTTTTGCTCTTGTTGTTGATCTTGAATGATACGTTGTTGTTCTTGCTGTGCAAGTTGCAACATTTCTTTACGTTTATCGGACTCTGCTTTTTTGCGAACATACTCAGCAGGATCTGTTTCGTATAGTGTTTCCCAATCCACTTGTTCTTCTTTACCCAATTGTGACTGTACTTGTTCCAATTGTTGTGCGTATTGATTGCGAGAATTTTTGACTGCGTCTAACTCTTTCGCTAAGTTATCTTGTAAAGACTCAATGTCTTTACGTTTTTCACTTAACTCCATTGTTTTCTTGGTATAGTCTGACTCCCTAGAGTAGCCTTTTCTTAATTCATCGAGGGTAACTTCTTGTCGTTCTCCATTAATGGTAACTTCATAAAGTGTCTCTTCATTTTCAGAAGTGGCTTCTATGTTATCTACTACTTCATCATCTAAATCTTCTGGTGTAAGTTCAGTAGTATCTTGTTCAAGATTACTTTCCTCAACCTCTGTTTCAGATGTTTGATGCTCTTCGTTCCTTGCAGTCTCGTTGTTTAAAAGGGTAGCGAAAGCATCTGCTGTTTCTTGCGTTGTATAAGTTGGTTTAGAAACAACAGATTCCTGTGAAGGCGTGTCTGCCATTTTATTTCTCCTTATTTGTTAATCTGTTTACTTGCTAGTTTGCCAGTTTCCATTACAGATTGTAGTTGCACCAAAAGGACATTTAACATTTTTTTCATCATGTAAATTCTTTCTCTTCCTTCTGTGTCTCTTACAGGAGAGTTAATCCATTCTTGGTCTAACTCTGCTGAAACTTTTTGTATAGCTTCCACAAATATTTCATCTTCTAATATTTGTTTTGCTCTATGACCTCGTTGTTGTTCTTTTTCTAATTCCATTATCTGTTATTTATATTTGGGTTTCTTCTATAATTTCCATCTGATTTTCTGCTATTAGATGTGTAATTTGATGGTGTTGATTGATTTAGACCAAATCTTTCAAATGGATTAACACTTGTTGCTCCAGATTTTTCTGCATCTTCTATAACTTGTTGCTCTGTCATTGCTCTTGCGTAGTTTTGTTGATCGTTAGTTCTATCTCTTTCATTCTTAGCATCTATTTGATAATTAATTTCACTTGCATCAAATTGTTGATCTCCTGTCATTAATTTATTAGCTGCTTGTGAGTTATCAATTATTTGCATAGGACTTTGTAAATTATATACTGGCTCTCCATCTTTATTGTTTGTAAAGCTATATCCAAGTTCATTTAATTTTTCTCGCATGAAATCGTTTCTTAATTGTCTGTTATTTCCAAATAATTTATCTATTCCCATTGTAAATAATCCAAAATTTGCAGGATCATTTAAAGTATATTGACCATCTTTGCCTGTCATGTAAGCACCTGCACCAGTAAGATAATTTAAAAATTCATAATCATCCATTTTTTTCATATCATCAATAGAGTAATATTCTCTAGGAGGAGCATCTGGATCATCATCTTGTTGTTCATCATAAGCTGATTTACCAAATTGTTCTATTGGTTGGCATATACCATCGACTAACATATAACCTGGAGGACAAGGATCTACCGGTGCATCAGTTGGTGGTGTCGTATCTAGTAAAGGATTTGGGTATAACGCATCTGATGGTAAACCTTGTTCTGTTCGTAAATCAAAGTTAGGATTACGAAATACATCTGTTGATGGTGTTTTTGGTGTGTTTAAATGCTCAGTAATAATATCTTGTGCAGTTTTAGATACACCAAAAGGTACAAACTCAACCATTAATTTAATCCTTGTTGTAAAATTTTAGATGCTAGTTTTTCTTTTTCCATTTCGTTTACTTTTTGCTCTTTAATAATTTGCGATGCTAATTTTTGTTCGTCTAAATTTAATTTTTGCATTTTAACGACATTGTCAGCTTCTAGTTTTTTGTTTTTAAAGTCCATGTCTGCCATTGCTTTTTGTTTTTGTAATTCTATTTGTTGTGCAGCAAGTTGCAGAGCCGGATCTTGTTTTTGTTCTTTCGGTGGCTGTGGAGTTTGTGTCTCTGGATTAATAAAGAACTGACTTGCATCTTTATAACCACTATTTTGTAAATACTTTTCTAATGTATTGTAAATAGTTTGTGGTGTAACCATGCCCATTCCACCTTGTGAAATCATTTTTTCTTGTACGTTTAAGACTTGTTGTAATACTTGTAGTCGTTGGTCTTGATTACCTGTACCTAATCCTACTTGTACTGTTACATCGTATCTGTTTGACCATTCACGAGGATTCATTGACACAAAATCTCCTCTTAGTTTAACAATACGCTCTTGATCTTGGTATTCACACACTACTTGTAAAATATTTTTAAAGATATCTTTGACTCCTTCGGCAAAACATCGTGCAATTAATTCTATGCGTTGCGTAGAAGCATTCATCATCTGATTTACCGAAGTCGCTGTTGTATGTGACTTGTTAATCGTATCTGGATTTAATCCCATTTGTTGTTTCGGTACTCCAGAACGTTGTTCTTTTAATTCTTCTATCTTGCCAAGCATTGCCAAACCATCATTAAGGAAGTTTGGAGTCTGCATTGGGGTAACTGCATTAGGCGATTTCACTCTAACGATACCACCACTTCTTGCTGTTAATAAATCATCCAAGTTCGCTTGACCATCAACAACAATTGTTCTTGCGTTGTTTTGGAAATACATATTATCAAGTGTATTTCGCAACACAGCAGTTTTTACTTGCTGTAAGTCAGCTAATAAATCATAAAAAGACAAACCAAAGAAACGAAAAGGCATTGGAATTCCAACACACATCGCAAATGGTATCATCGAGATCTCTTCGTTCTCTAAAACTGTATAATTATTATATCCACTACCACCAACAGTTATTTTTCGTAACTCAGCAATGCCATCATTATCCATATCGGCTTTCATGTAGCATTCTGTGATTTGAACAACACGCAAAGCAGGATCAACAACACTAGCATCCATGCCAGTTGTGTCATCATCGTAACTTCTACGAACAATAGC
>Ga0209631_10004092_pt1 | contig 16313 bp, 9 predicted proteins | sample COG_08_FD_184752 | JGI IMG/M metagenome (GOLD analysis project Ga0209631, IMG submission 184752) | Pelagic Microbial community sample from North Sea - COGITO 998_met_08 (SPAdes) (version 2) | ecosystem: Environmental > Aquatic > Marine > Neritic zone/Coastal water | place: Helgoland, sampling...
ACCGATCTATCATGTTCACGGTCTGTTTGTGGGTGTGAGCTGCGTCCTGATGAGCGGTGCCAGCATGGTTTGGCATAGCGGCTATTCCGATTCCGCAGCGGTTGCAGCGCTGCCAGGATGCACTGTAATGATGGGTGTGCCTACTTATTATACGCGCCTGTTATCAAATCCGAATTTTGGCTCGGCGTGTTGTGCCAACATGCGACTGTTTGTTTCCGGGTCGGCCCCTTTGTTATCGGAAACATTTGAAGATTTTCAGACGCGTTGTGGCCATACCATTCTTGAACGCTACGGCATGACCGAAACCGGCATGAATACCTCAAATCCACTTGAGGGTGAAAGGCGTGCGGGTACAGTGGGACCGGCGCTGCCGGGCGTAACCGCGAGGGTTGTCGATGATGCTGGCGAGGTCCTCCCAGTAGGTGAGACCGGTAACTTGCAGGTTCAGGGACCCAATGTTTTTCCTGGATACTGGAGAATGCCTGAAAAAACAGCCGAAGATTTCACCGAAGATGGGTTCTTTAACACCGGTGACAAGGCGACGAAAGATGCCGATGGTTATGTGTCCATCGTAGGTCGTTCAAAGGATATGATTATTAGCGGCGGTTTAAATGTTTACCCCAAGGAAATCGAGCTTGTTATCGATGATATGGCCGGGGTAAAGGAATCAGCTGTGGTGGGTGTTTCCCACGCAGATTTTGGCGAGGTAGCGCTGGCGGTCGTTGTCCCGGATGGCGAGGCACCCTCGGGTGATGAGGTTATTGCTCACTGCAGGGCGCAATTGGCAAATTTTAAAGTACCCAAACGGGTTGAGACAATTGATGCCTTGCCGCGCAATGCGATGGGAAAGGTACAGAAGAATTTGTTGCGTGAGAGGTTCGGTTAATGGGGCAGTTCGTCATTCTAAGAAGGCAGTGAACTGGCCTCTATTGCGTTCGCTTCTGCTGACGTACCTTGCCTAGACTGTTTTTCGTGTTAATTCTCGATTTTCTCACAATGCGCTTATCGGTATCTGGAGACATGCGGTAGGGTCAATTATTTTTATTAAGGGATGCTCCAATTGGCGACAGTAGATGTTGCGCGTGAATCGATCCGTTGGGGTTTAGAGAGAAGTAACGGTGGTTAAAGCGATAAATGGGACTGCACCTTTGTTGTCCCTCCATGTTTTGCAGTCCCTCGACAATGATCACGCAGCGTTGATTATTTTCAGATAGCCAACTGCCGATGACGGTTCCTTGGGAGAGTTCGTTGGACCACTCGGTGGTGAAAGTGCCGTCTGCATACCAGTGGTTTACTGCCCGTGTCCGGTTGGCATCGCGCAACGCAGCCTCGTCTCTGACGTTGGAAAAAGTCTCTAGAATTTCACGAGAAGTTAGGCGAGTACTGACAGTCGTTAAATCTTCCAAGAAGATTTCTTTTAGTTTCTCTCGTGTTTTTTGCTCGATACCCAAGCCTTGTTCAATGAAATTGTCTATCGAGCCAAATGAACTTCGCATTGCGGCAAAGGCGCCTTCGAGACTGGACGAGGTAACACCAAGCACCTGGCGAAGTGCCGTTTCATTCAGAGGCGTTTTAGAGCGCGAAGCGATTATTCTAAGGTTTTTGTCAATTTGATCTGCAAGGAAAGTGTTGCTCAATAGAAAGTCATCAATGACCTGCTGTTCACTAACGCCCAGAGTCAGTAACAAAATAGCTGCAGCGAACCCTGTACGGTCTTTTCCAGCGGTGCAATGAAACAGATGAGGCACATTGTCTGGCTGTGTAAGACTTTTAAGCCACTTTCCCCATTCGCGACTTATCGCTGGGTCAGTGACATAGCTTTCGCGGTTGGTGAGCGCAAGAAGCTCACTACTGGACAAGCGACCCTCGAATATTTTGTAGCGAAGTTCTGGAATGTTTACCGTCGTATTGTTGATGTTGAGGGTGTTGTACTTGATGGGAGGTGACTGTAACGGAAGTCGATCGGGGGCCGCTATTCTCTCTGACGCGCTCCTTAGGTCGGTGACTGCAGACAGGTTGAGAGTCTTTAGATAAGCAAGGTCGGAATCATCTAGGGCTGCTAGGCTGTCAGCACGGTAGAGAAGCCGAGGCCGAACGATTTGATTATCTTGCGTTATATAACCGCCTAGGTCTCGCGCGTTTTCTGTACCATTTAGCGGCAATAGCTGAGCGTCTATATTGTCGTTGTTCTCAAGCGCGTAGGTCAGTGAAGAGCACAGAGTGAGCAATATTAAAACCGTAATTTTGTTCATGCTTGACTCCTATCTGTTTGTTTTTGGTCAGGCTTCAGCTTTGTTCGAATCAGTGAAATGTTTAAACCTGTCATGGAAAAAAGTGTGTCAAGGGCTAATTGTAGCGCTAATTGAGTGGCTGCCATGAGTCCAGAAAGAGGCGTTCAGCGCGAACAAGGTGGGCGGGAATTGAGCGAGGTTTGATGCCGGTAGACAGTGAGTAACGCACGCGATAAAAAGGTATTGGCGAAGACTGCAATTAGAGGGGTAAAAAGAGTTGCAGCCTTGCCAATACACGCTTTTAACTACATATCATACTGAAGGGATAAGGCCCAAGTTCGGCCGCGAGTATATCCGCCCGTGATGAAGTTCGTCACATTAAATGTATTGACCAGCGATCTCTCGTCGCTCAAGTTCTTACCTTCAAGCGCAACACGCCAGTGACCAGATTCTGAACGGAACGCTAGCATTGCATTCCACATTGTGCGACTTTCTGACTCAGCGTTGAGGAAGAAAGGGTTGGTGATATCGATCGGTGAGTTGGTAAACAACTCAGATCGATAGGCGACATTAGCGCCCAGTGTTACCTGATTGCCTTTCATAGCAAAGTCATAACGAACCCCGGCTTGCGCGGTCGTTTCTGGCGCGTAACCCAGTTCAAAGTTGCTCGCAACATTAACTGCATTAAAGCCACCAGCACCGTCGTCCTGTAGTTCAATGAACTCTTCGATGTCTGAATTCAGGAAGCCTAGATTGAGATTAAGCGTAAGGCCTTCGACTGGCGGTAACCAGACAATCTCAATTTCAGCACCTGTTGACTCAACTTTACCAACATTGTCTGTGATCGATTCGAGCCCGGTTGGAAGGAGGGCGATAGACTGCAACTGCTTCTCAGTGTAGTCATTGCTGAACAGTTCCATATTGAGTTGAAGACTCCCGTTAGCGAGTGTTGACTTTAAACCCACGCTAAACGTATCAACAATCTCAGGCTTATAGGAAACGGTTCTCGTTTCTGACCCGGACGTATCGAATCCTCCTGATTTAAAACCCGACGAGAAGCCAGCATAAAGCAACATGTCTTGATTAGGACGGAATGCGATCTTCGCACTGGGTGAAAATTCAGTCCATTCGTCGCCACCAGTTCTGAATGTAGAAAAGGTCTCCACATCAACCTGGTTCCCAGCGCTAAGGAAAGAGCCATCATTTCCGAAATGTGGAATGAAGAACTGAAAGAAAGGCAGAGATGAGAAAGCAGCTTCCTGACCAGGTAAAAGAACCAAGGGTGCTTGACCGGTTAAACTAGTGAATGCTGCAGCGTACTGTGTAATCGTCACGTCAGATGCCTGGGTGATATCCTTTTTATCTTTAGTGTATCGGCCGCCCAGCGAAAGCTGCCATTGGTCATTAATATCCCAGTCGATATTACCGTAGGCAGAGAGTGACTTTGTATTCCGATCATCATGGCTTCCGATCCGGTCGTGCGCGGTCAAAATTCTGAGTAGAGGTGATTGTTCAGTGAAGTTTTGAACTGATTGGGTAGCATCTAAATAGTAGAGACCGAAAACGCCATTGACACTGTCACCTGAATAATTGAACTGCAATTCCTGACTAAAGTCTTCTTGCTCGCGATCATGAATCGTGTTGATAAACACCTGATGACTGCCATCAAAATCGAATGGCAATACATTGTCGAGGTTCCTTTGCGAAGTGACTGACTTCACACTCCAACGATCATTGATGTCCCAGTTGACCGTAGCAGAAACATTTTTTGAGTCGATCTCAAAGCGATCAAAACCGTTTGTGGTGTGCGCTGTATTGACTTGATCGACATCAGTTGGAAGGCTCGTGTCTATAGGTTCCTGCAGGAAGCCTGAGCCAGGGAAAAACATACTCGCGCCGCCGAGAAGGAAACTGAAAGTATCTAGACCTGCAGCACCTGTCTGTTCGATAGCGACTCGGTTGGCGATAACAGGGTCTGAATTGTCCTGAAATATATCAGCGGTCAATTTGACAGAAACTGTGTCTGATGCATTCCATAGCAGTGTGCCGCGAATCGCGCTCTTGTCTTCGCTAGCATACTCGCCACCATCGAAGAGATTGGTTTGATAGCCATCACGATTTGTAACGGAAAAGCTTAAACCGGCCAAGAGGTTGTCCGAAAGTGCACCAGAGATGCTGCCTTTTACCTTGATAAGACTGTCCGATCCGGTTTTTACTTCCAGGCTTCCTTCAGTCTCTTCTGTTGGAGCGCGGCTGATGTACTTGATGGCGCCGCCGATGGTGTTACGCCCATAGAGGTTGCCCTGCGGCCCCTTGAGCACTTCAACTCTTTCGATATCGTAAAGGTCAAGCAGCGCGCCGCTGACACGATTTAGGTACACATCGTCGACGTAGATACCCACACCCTGCGCAAAACCAGCATCATTGCCGATACCCCTTACGAAAACCTGAATGGATCCAGGGTTCAGACCGCTGGTTTCGTTTATTGTGATATTGGGGGTGAGGTTTTCAATCTCGATGATGTTTTCCGCGGCATTATTTTGCAACGCCTCGGCGCTAAAGGCACTGATTGCAGCCGGAACATCCTGCATGTTTTCGCTTCTTTTTCGCGCCGTCACGACCAGTTCTTCAATAACGAATGAAGGGTCGGCGCTCATGCTGCTGCTCGAATAGCAGCTGCAGAAAACAGGTAACAGAAATGCGAGCAGCCAGCGGCTTTCGTTGATTGATTTTAGCTGATTCATTTTTCCCCTCTTATTGTTTTTAGGCTAGGAAGACGAAGGAGTTTCAATTAATGCGTGAAAAATGTCAATTAAAATGTGCAAATAGATAATTAAAGCAATAAAATCTATCAAAATGCGCCTAAATATAAAAATAAAATGCGAATTTGCCATTGGTGGCGCCTATTTTTCATGGGTGTCTGTATTCAGGGGGCAACTTAAGGGGTCGGATTGTCTGTAAATGGACGAAAAAATATGCATAGAGTTAATTAGTGCTGATAATACTTTCTTAATTCGCAAATATATTGACAATAAACTATGAAAAAGTGAAGCTGCTTTGATCTTGCTATTCGCAAGGTGGCTTTTCTAGTAGATTTCTAAATCAGAGCAGTGTTTTGATTGCGAGAGTTCGATCTATTAACTCACAAATTAGAGGTGGCTATGGCGACGACCGAAGAATACGGATTAGGCATCCATCAATTTCCCCGCGGCTGGTTCATGATTGCAGAGGCAGATGAAGTCCAGAACAAGGCACTCCCCTTGAGGTTTTTTGGCCGCGACTTTGTTATTTATCGAGGTGAGAGTGGAAAGGTTTTTCTGATGGATGCTTATTGCCCGCATATGGGTACGCATCTCGGGAGAAATACGACTTCTTATGTTGTTATTGACGGTCAGATTGAAGGCGATTCTATCCGTTGTCCTTATCATGCCTGGCGTTTTGCGCCCGACGGTAAATGCGATGATATTCCTTACCACGACGGTCCTATCCCCTCTGCCGCTTGTATTAAAACTTGGCCTGTTGTTGAGCGCTATGGGTGTATCTATATGTGGCATGATCCTGAAGATGGTGAGCCGGACTATGATTTGCCTGATCTGCCTGAATGGGATGAGCCACATTGGGTCCGGTGGAAAATAGATCACCTTGGCATGTTGCCCTCTCATCCTCAGGAAGTCGTTGACAACATCTGCGATTGTGGTCACCTAGGGCCGATTCACGGTTCAACGCTCGAGTATTTCGAAAATGAATTCCGTGGTCACCTTGCGATTCAGCGTCAGGGGGGAGGTCACAAGACGCTGGCTGAAGGGGCTGAAATGCTGGAAACAGATACATGGTATACCGGTCCCGGCATACTGCTGTCGAGGGTGACCGGCCTTTATGATGCCATTATGTACATCACACATACGCCTGTTGATGACGGTTCGGTGAAGGCGTGGCACGGATTGATGGTTAAAGTCGAAAATGCTGAGCCCACAGACGAAGATGTCACGATCTCGCGTGAATATCAGGAATCAAGCAGGTTAGCATTCGCACAGGATTTTGAGGTCTGGACGAGCAAGCGACCGGTCGTTCAGATACTGCAGATTAAGAGCGACGGACCGTTTCATAAAACGCGAGAATGGTATCGTCAGTTTTACAATCCACGCAGCGAAGCAGCGGTAAGGCAGCAAAAGGTTGACGGTGTGTATACGGTTAAATGGATGCCACCCGCACCGGAGGCTGTCTCGGCCAGCGGCAAGTATTAGCGTCTTTCTCTGGCCTGCTTTGTGCGGTTTGGACCTTTTATTTGAGGTCAAATTGCGAAGTTCTCTGCTGAGGCTCTCAGATAACGCGCGCCGGGTGAGGAATTCGTGGCTCCCCCAACTGATCCCGGTAAGAGGGTGGTTGTTTGCCGTCGGTGTCAGTAATGTCGTATTCCATGGCAAGTTCAGCAGTAACCAGTGTTTGGCCTGATTTGTCCATGAGCGCCTCGTCACTGGCTAATGCGTGGATAATTCTACCGTTAAACTGAGGCGTTTCTCCAAAGGCCATAAACTCATCGTATTGCTCGCCGCGATGACGCAGGACGATTTCTGTACGTTCAGTTAGTTGCGGTCCTAGCCAGAGGGAAACGGCTGCTACATTTTCGTTTTCAAAATCTATGGCCATGTCGGTGGCAAGTTTGTCGTAGCCAACCTTCTGTGCGCCGTAAGCAGGACCGTGCATATAGCAGGCGGATCCGAATGACGATGTGAAAGTGATCAATCCATATCGCTGTTTTATCATCAAAGGAGCGGCATAGTAGCTGGCGACATAGGCGGAGCGAAGCCCAACATCGAGAATATCGACCAGTTCGAGCGGTTTTTCCCAAAAGCCGCCCGGATCAATCAGGTTTTCATGAATGTTGGCCGCATTGTTAACGAGAATATCGAGTCGCCCCTGTTCTTTGCTGATCTGGTCAATGACCTGTCTGGTTTGTTCGTCGTCACTGTGATCGCAGGTGATGCCAATCCCGGTGCCGCCGGCGGCGTTAATCGCTGTAACCGTTTCGTCCAGTGTTCCGGACAGCGTTTCACCTTTGAGGGTCGCTGTGGGTATCTGTTTGGATCTGCCTGTGACGTAAACAGTAAGACCTTTAGCTGCCAGGCCAAGGGCGATGCCTTTGCCTGCGCCGCGGGTGGCTCCGGTCACAAGCGCTACAGATGGTGTTGGCATAGATACCTCTTTATAGAGTCTAGTTTGACGCCAAATTAGCGAACATGCCCGCATAAAGCAATATAAACACAAAATTACTTTCATAAAGCGCAGATATGGTTAAAAATAATGCGCATTATGAAAATAGCGAGTCAGCTGTGAAACCAGACGATCCCGCGTGGCATTCGACGATAGAGCCATCCATGGGTGTAGATGCGCCCGGTGATGTTGATTGGGACGATAGCGCTGATTTTGTCGTTGTAGGCTTCGGTGGTGCTGGCGCCACTGCGGCACTTCGGGCCAGGGAAAATGGTCTGGATGTGATTGCGCTCGACTGTGCCGATGGAGGTGGCGCGACCCTGGCAAGTGGCGGGGTGGTCTATGCCGGCGGCGGCACTGCCATTCAGGCTGCCAATGGAGAGCAAGATTCTCCTGAGAACATGTTCAACTATCTGAAACTCGAGACGCAGGGCGTGATTGACGACGCAACGCTGCGGCGGTTTTGTGAGCACAGCGCTGGCAATCTCGACTGGTTAATGTCACATGGTGTGCAGTTCAGTGGTCCTGTATGGAAAGAAAAGACGTCTTATCCCAATGTTGATTATTTTTTGTATCACTCCGATAACTCTTTATTGCCACAATACGCTCGGCATGCGGCACCCGCTGCGCGGGGACATCGTGGCGTTATTCGGAAGGGGCGCAGTGCCGTCAATCTTGGTGGATCGATCTATGACCCGCTCAGAAGGCAATGCCTGGAGCAGGGAGTACAACTCCATACCAAGACAGAAGTGAGACAGCTTATCTGTGATAAGAAAGGGACGGTGCTGGGTGTGCGCGCCCTCAAACTACCGTTTGGCACCGACGCTTATCGTGAGCACCAGAAATGCCTCGCCAGAGGTAAATTGTTGGCGAATCTTTACCCGTTTTTCTTGCCGGGTGCGCGGTTGGTTCACGGCTGGGCCGGCCGGTATTTCGCGAGGGCAGCGGAGATAGAGCGTGCCGAACGTCGGTGGTTAAATTTCCGGGCTTATCAGGGCGTCTGTCTGAGTGCTGGGGGGTTCGTTTTTAACCGGGCTATGGTGAAACATCATTGTCCTGCGTTTAAGTCAGGTATGCCGCTAGGTACTCCTGCCGATAACGGCGCTGGTATCCGCCTGGGTGAATCAGCCGGTGGTAAAACTGCACATATGGATCGCGCCACCGCATGGCGATTCATCAATCCGCCAAGGGCATGGTCACAGGGGATTATGGTAAACGGGCGCGGCGCTCGATTTGTTAATGAGTCAACCTATGGTGCGACTATTGGCGATGCCATGGTGAACAAGGCAGATGGTAAAGCCTGGCTGCTGCTAGATGATGCTCTGGTGAAAGAAGCCTGGCGTCAGATATGGCCGACAAAGGTTCTGCCTTTCCAGTGGCAACTGGGCGCACTCAACATGCTGTTTGCAAAAAGAAAGCTTCGTTCAATAGAAGCTCTGTGTGAGCACTATGGTTTCGATCGGGCTGTGCTGCTGGAGACCTTGAAAGATTTGTCCGCCGCAGCACTAAGTGGACAGTCAGACAATTTTGGTAAGCCGTCATCAGAACTTCGTGAATTGAACCTACCGGTTCACGTGATTGACGTTTCACTGGGTGCCCGTTTATTACCCTGCACCGTGCTGACCATGGGTGGGCTTGTGGTCAATGAAGAAACTGGCCAAGTGCGTGATGACACCGGTAGGGAAATTGTCGGACTCTATGCCGCTGGCCGAACAGCGGTGGGTATTCCTTCTTGGTTGTACATGAGTGGACTGTCGATTGCAGATTGTGTGTTCTCTGGTTTAAGAGCTGCTGATCACGTTGCTGAACAGACCCTAGCCAAACAAACGAGCTAACGAGTATACGAGTCAAAAAAACATATGCGTACGTTTAACTTTGCTGATCTCTTAGAAATAGTCGCAGAAACGGTGCCGGAGCGTATTGCACTGGTCCACGGTAAATCCGAGCTCAGTTATGCAGCGCTAAACGAGCAGTCTAAAAGTGTTGCGGCTGTTCTGTCGAGCCATGGTGTCGGCCGGGGAGATCAGGTCGGTTTGCAGCTCGTCAACTCTCCGGAATATCTGACGGTTTTTTTTGGTGCGTGTCGAATTGGTGCGGTGCCGTTCAATGTGAATTACCGGTATTCACCGAATGAGTTGCATCATTTGTACAAGACGTCGCAGGCTAAAGCACTGATATTCAATAGGCAGTTTTCGCACCAAATTAAAGATGCCTGCGCTAGGCACTATCTGCCGCCAGTCCTGTTGGAAGTTGACGGTAGTGAGCTGGGTTTGAATCTGGCTGATGAGATCGCAAAAGTGTCACTTGGGCATAAAGAAAAGCTGAACGATGCTGATCTCATCATCATATTCACCGGTGGCACGACGGGCTATCCCAAGGGCGTTATGTGGCCGCACAAACATCTGTTTTTTTCGGCACTTGGCGGCGGTGGTTTTTTTCACGCTGATGGTGCGATAAGTGCGCCTAAAGAGCTGGCGACTCGGGTCTCTGAAGGGATGTTGCTGGTGACGATGCCGCTTGCTCCTCTGATGCACGGTGCCGCACTGTGGACGACACTGATCGCTTTGTTTGCGGGACATAAAGTTGTTCTGTCTGATGAGGCCAACTTTGATGCCACACATGCCTGGCAACTTATCAGGGATCAACAGGTCAATATTGTCTCTCTCGTCGGCGACGCAATGGCATTGCCTCTTGTAGAAGCGCTGGAGGCAAATCAGGCAGGTCTGGAACAGGACCGATGGCCGCTGGATGGCCTGTTTCATATCGGATCGGGTGGTGCGATTTTCTCCCAGACCCTGCAAAAGCGGTTCACGAATGTGTTGCCCAACCTGATAGTTTCCAGTTCACTCGGAGCGACAGAAACAGGCACGCTTGGCGCCGGTGATGTCGAGACAGATGAGGGCATCATGCGCTATGCCCCGAGGGACGACCTTGAAGTTGTCGTTGACGGAATGCGACTGGCTAGGAAGGGGGAGGAAGGCATCCTTGCCAGATCTGGAATGGTGCCGGTGGGTTATTTCGGTGATGAGGAAAAATCTCGTGAAACTTTCGTCACTATTAATGGTGTTAACTACGCCCTGGGTGGCGACGTTGCACGTCGTGAGCAAGATGGGTCGGTCACGGTGCTGGGGCGAGGTTCCATGTGCATTAACACCGGCGGTGAGAAAGTGTTTCCTGAAGAAGTTGAATCCACTATGAAGGCACATCCGGTGGTTGATGATGTGCTGGTCGTAGGGGTGGCTCATGAAAAGTGGGGTCAGCAGGTGGCTGCAGTTTACTGTGCCAATGTGCCGGAAGTAGACGAACAACAACTGCGCAAATTCTGCCGTGAATCCCTGGCTGGCTACAAGGTGCCAAAGGTGTTTTTCCGGGTCGATACCGTGCAGCGTAATGTGGTGGGTAAACCCGACTATGCCTGGGCGAAGTCTGTCGCGGAAGACGCGCCGAGCTGAGTGTTGAACGAGGCGTTTAATCGTGACTAAAACTCTGCCCGACGGGCCATTGCATCGCTGCCACCATCAACAAACAGAACCGAGCCGCAGATGTATCTTGCCTGCGGGCTTAACAAGAAGCAGGCAGCAGATGCCTGATCTTCAGGCGTGCCGGCAAATCCTACAGGAATCGAGGCTTTGTATTGCGAGATCGCAGCGCCGTAGTCAGGGTGATTTGCAATGGGTGCGGTTAACGGTGTCTCAGTATATCCAGGTGCAATCGCGTTGAGCCGAACACCATTTTTAGCATACTCGACACATTGAAGTCGCATCCATCGAGTCAATGCCAATTTACCACCGGCGTAAGCAGAATGACCATCCAGGGCATCGGCGGCCTCACAAGCCGCAGTTTCGTCGCCCTGCTCTAGTAGCGCAACAAGATCAGCGTTGTGGCCGAGCATCGCTGAGGTGGAAGAGACAATGAGCATGGCGCCTTTTTTCTTCGCGACTAGATCGCGCGCGCCTTCAATGCTGGCGATAGCACCAAAATAATTGATTCTTGCGATCAGAGAGGGTGGGTTGATGTGTGAGCCCACACCAGCGCAAGCAATGAATCCGTCAAGCCCGGCTTCAGCGCGCTTTGCAAGCTCGGTATTCGAAAGCTCACGGCCTTCTCTCGACGATAGGTCTGCTTCGATATCAGCATCCTTTATGTCGATAACAATGACTTCATGACCTTCGCTCAGTAGTTGCGCTTTTATTGCAGCGCCAATGCCCGTAGCACCCCCTGTCATCGCGTACATTCCCATAGCTATTTACCTACTGTTGCATGTTGGTTGGTCTAATAATTGATCAGTTAGAGTGTCGCCGTTAGCTCTGCAGCAGCTTCCATGGCGCCCTCAATATACGAGACACCATCGCAATCGCCAATAACATGAGTCTTGATTCCTGCGTCTTTGAATGCCTCTGCAAGTGAAGTGTTTCTAGTAGCGCCCTTGGCAACGATCACATGATCCGCATCAATGCTGCCTTGTTCCCCCTTTTTGCTGATGTAGCTGACGGCCTGATCGTTGATGGAAATTTCATCGGCTTTGTTGATGACGACGACGCCCAGATCATCTAGTTCTTCAAGCATTCTTAAACGACGCACCAGATATAAACCTTTTCCCGCACGACCGGCATTGTCGATAACGGTGACCTTACGTCCGCGTTCGGCAAGAAATTCAGCAAGTTCTAGCCCTACCAACTCATTGCCAATGATTGTGATTTTTTGACCAAGCGGCAGCCACGCGCGCGTAGCTTGCCTGATGAGACCTGGAAATCCGGTAGCGCCTGTTAGTGAGCCTGCGAGAACCATTAACCGGGTAAATAGGCTGGTTTTGCGCCTTAGTTCTGGATGTTGTTCAGCGAGTACGAGGGCACGCATTTCTTCACCGCTCAAGACGAAATCGCGATGAGAGCCGAGTATGCCGGTTGGCATGTTGCGTGCCGCGCCTGTTGCTACGATGACTTCTTCGACGTTCAACCTTGTTATTGTCTCAACGGTTGCAGTGGTATTTAGATTTACCTCGACGTCGGAGTTTTTGATCTGCAATCGCAACCAGTCCATCAGGCGTTCGTTGGGTTTGTACGCAATGCTGGCAAACTGCAGCGTACCACCGAGACGTTTGCCAGATTCGAAAAGGCTGACTCTGAACCCCCGGATTGATAATCGTCGCGCGGCTTCCATGCCTCCCGGACCTCCGCCGATAACGGCAATGTGTCTGGGTCTGTCGGTGGTTATAAGCTCACGGGATGTATTCTCAAAAGCCGTTTCGGGGTTAACTGCGCACTTAACGGGTTTCAGCACGTAGATCTGACTGACGCAGCAGTAGCAGTAAACGCAGGGGCGGATTTGGTCCGGCACCCCTGCATTGATTTTGTTAGGTAGGTCAGGGTCCGCCAGTATCTTTCGTCCCATACCCAGAAAATCGTAGTTGCCCTCGCGGATATGCTGCTCTGCTGACTCAGGCTCAATGCGACCCGAAGCGATCACAGGGACAGAAACCACATGCTTTATTGCCGCGGCATTGGTGACCATGCGATTCGGGACATGTGGAATGTTTGATTCAGAATGAAGCGCGCCGCGGTTAGGGTCATGGTAAGACGAAACCGTAATGGCGTTGGCGCCAGCCTGCTCGGCAAGTTGAGCGGTGACTTTCGCATCATCGAGTGTGATGCCGTCTACTTTACCGTACTCGATAGAGTCAAGCTTGCACCAGATAGGGAAGTTGCTGCCAACTCTTTGTCGAACGGCGCCCAGGATCTCCGTAAGCAAGCGGGCTCGATTTTCAAGGCTGCCGCCGTACTTGTCTTGTCTATTGTTCATCGCCGGCGAAATGAACTCGGAAATGATGTAGCCGTGACCACCGTGAATCTCTATGGCGTCGAAACCGGCCTGTTGAGCCCGGCCTGCTGCATCTGCGAAGTGCTCAACGAGCAGATCAATATTTTCCTGGGTCATCACATGCAGTTGGGGCGGTGGTGCATCCGGGTCATGGAAAGCCATGAGTTCAGTTTCCAGCATACCGCTAGCAAGATTGCTTGCCTTCGAAGGTTTCGGAAAAGATGGCACCCAGAGAGGACGGCCTTCTTTGGCGTCCTGCGCGGCGACCAAGCCAGCATGGTGAAGTTGTGCTGCGATTTTTGTACCGTGCTGCTGAACTCTGCTGGTTAATGATTTTAGGCCCGCGATGAAGCGGTCGTCTGAGATTGCTACCTGTCGTGGCATGTTGCCACCATGTGGCCACGCGACGCCAGTGACGCCAAGCACAATTAGTCCCACACCACCCTGAGCCTGGCGTTCGTGAAAGGATATGATGCGTTCCCCACAAATACCCCCCGGTTCAGCCAGATTGACCCCCATAGCGGAAACCACCATGCGGTTTTTCACTTCCATTGAACCGATTCGTCCTGGTTGCGTCAGATGTGAAAATTCATTGCTCATAGGGATAATCTACGTTGGTGTACCGGGGAGGCCAGGAAAGTAAACGCCAGCTGTCATGCCGCCATCAATCACAAGTTCAGTGCCGTTACAGTAGCTAGCTGCATTAGAGGCAAGGTAAGTGACTCCCTTTGCGATTTCTGCTGCACTGCAACCACGCTGTAGGGGAACAAACCCGTAACCCTTGTCAACGTCATCCTGATTTGCGCTCATTGGATTCGTCATAGGTGTGTTAACGCCGCCAGGGTGAACCGTGTTTACGCGAATACCGAACGGACCGAGTTCTAATGCGGCAGATCGGCTGAGACCTCTAACTGCAAATTTGCTGGCCGCATAAGCGCTGATAAAGTTGCTGGGCATCATGCCTGAGGCGGAAGACGTGTTGATAATCGCGCCGCTACCAGCGGTCTTCATGCAAGGAATTACTGCCTGCATGCCTAGAAAAGTACCGGTGACATTAACTTCCATCAAGCGGCGGAACTCGTCCGGTTTAATGTCTTCAAGCAGCCCGAATGAAAGTACCCCTGCATTGTTAACCAGAATATCAATGCTCCCGTGGATATCTTGAGTTTGTTTAATGAGCATCTGCCACTGGGATTCATCGCATACATTGAGTTCGGCTGTGCTGATCGCCGCGCTTTGTTTAATTTGCGTCAATTCTTGTTTGAGGATGTCAGCGCAGATAACGTGCTTTATACCTGCCTCAATAAAGTCGCTAGCAATAGCGAGACCTATGCCTCTGGCTGCACCTGTCACAATGGCAACCTTACCTTCGAGTGAATGTGGGTGATTCATAGAAATGCCTTGGGCCTTGTGTCGTGGTTTAGCATTAGGTTTGTGCGGCGTGATGAGCGGCAAGATAACCAAAAGTCATTGCGGGACCAAGTGTAGATCCGGCGCCGGGATAGGTGCGCCCCATGACTGATGCAGAAGAGTTGCCTATCGCGTACAGGCCTGCGATTAGCTTGCCATCACTGTCGATAGCCTGTCCGTTTTCGTCAGTGGACACACCGCCTTTAGTGCCGATGTCGCCAGGAAAGATTTTAATGGCGTAGTAAGGTGCTTTAACTAGTGGCGCGATACAGGAGTTTGGTTCGTTGCGAGGATCGCCGTAATAACGGTCATAGCCGTTGACGCCCCGCTGGAAATCTGGATCTTCACCGTTAGCTGCATGCTCATTGAAGCGGCTAAAGGTTTCTTCCAGAACGGCCGTGTCGACATCAATCTTTTCCGCCAAGTCTGCAATGGTGTCTCCTTTGCGCATGATGTCTTTCATGCTGGACTTAACCATACTGTCAGTCGCGGGTGGTCCCGGCAATAAGGGTCCGACAGGGTAGTTGCCACGGTATTTGGCATCGAAGATAAACCATGACGGTATGGTGGCGCAGGCATCAGAGTTTCTTCGCATCATTTCACCGCCAGCAACATGATAAGAGGCTGACTCATTCATGTACCGCTTGCCCTGTTGATTGACAATAATGCAGCCTGGCAGTGAGCGTTCGACAAACATGGGTCTTGCTCTGTCTTCGTCACCCAGTTTGATGGAGGGCGCCCACCATGCGCTGTCCATAAATTCCAGTTTTACGCCAATGCGCGTTGCGGAGGCAATAGCATCACCGGTGTTGTTAGCTTGAGAGGCCGACCACAGCGGAGATGATTTCGCGACGAAGTTATCCTCGCGCATAGAGCGATTGCGCTCAAAGCCACCCGCAGCCAAAATCACGCCGCGGTTTGCCTCGATATGAATTACCTGACCGCTGTAATCAACAAGCGCACCGGTGACCCGGCTTCCATTGCTAACTATTTCTTTAAGGGAGACGCCAAGGCGCAACGTTGCATCACGTTTGTTCAGTGCGGCTCTCAGTTGGCCAAGTAGCGAGTTACCAGCTGTCAGGCGTCTATCTTTAATCGTGCGGTATCGCTGAGGCAAGTCGAGATAGTATCTTGCCATGACTTTGAATGTGGTCCACATCCAACCTGGTCGCTTGGTAATTATTGGGCGCGCTTCGCCAATCGTCCAATTGACGCGACCGAATGCCTGAGCAGCTTGGTGCATGGGTTGCAGCGTGCTGTAGTGACGGCCCAGTTTTTTGGCATTGATGGGCATCGGTTCGTGTGATCGGTTCTCTTTTGCGCCGGGCAAATCCATGTGGTAATCCGCGTACTGAACGGAACGAAACTTTGCATCACACTTGTCCTCAAGGTAGTGCAGCATTTTGCTAGCATTCTCTATATAAGCGCGTAGTTTGGTTTCCGGGACCTCGTCACCAATTAAGCCTTTTAGATACGCAAATGCATCATCCGCGGAATCAGGCGCGCCGGCTGCTGTCATGTGGCGCGTACAGGGAATCCAAAGGGTACCGCCAGAAGTTGCCGAGGTGCCGCCCCAGAGGTGACCTTTCTCGATCACCATAACTTGTAGGCCAAGGTCTGCAGCCGTGATGGTTGCCGTCAGGG
>Ga0209631_10004093_pt1 | contig 16311 bp, 17 predicted proteins | sample COG_08_FD_184752 | JGI IMG/M metagenome (GOLD analysis project Ga0209631, IMG submission 184752) | Pelagic Microbial community sample from North Sea - COGITO 998_met_08 (SPAdes) (version 2) | ecosystem: Environmental > Aquatic > Marine > Neritic zone/Coastal water | place: Helgoland, sampling...
ATCACAAATGATCAATCCGCATTTGGAACTGCAGTATCATTTACCATTGATGCAGGAACCACACAAAGAATATTCATTCAGAGGTCAGGTCACAGTACAGTTAACTCGACCACCATTCCTACAGGAAATTTCATTACAGGAACTACCAACTTTTCACATGGGCACATTCGCATTGACCCAATTGCTACTTCCACTACAACAACGACCAACACCACAAGAATAGGTAGTGGTGATGGCTTCCGAGATGCAACGATGTTGTCTTTTTGGGGTGCGGTAATTGTAGAGTCAAACACAACCGGTTTCGCTATGGAGTTCATTGGCGATATGCACGATTCAGCTGCAGCAGGAATCTTAAACTCTGCTGAAGGAATCGATGTATCAGGTCCGGCTGCACCATAGTGTTTGCTCAAAATTCCATAAATGTAATGAATATTCCAACTAGGAGATAGATCCATGAAACAGTTTAATAAAATAATTTTGCTTATGCTTTTTGGGGTAACAGTTTTCACCCAATCAGTACAAGCACAAAGTCAGGCGGCCGATACCCGGTTTAGCTCTCGGTTAGCAATTTCGCCATACGCACAAGCTGTTCCAAATGACAGTTATACTTTCATTGGTATCAGTCACCCCTCTCTAGACTCTGCCCTAACACAAATCGGGCTAGCTCTAGAAGTTATAGACATGACCACAACGGTAAATAATGCTGCAGGTCGAGTACAAATATTTACTGTAGATGCTGGTGAAACCCATCGCGTTTTTGTGGTAAATCAGAGCCATGCAACCATTAATAATCTGAATTCCTCCTTTACGGATTCTAGAACTCACTTAATCAATACGGTTGATTCTGCTCAGTTCGGTTCTATCCGCATTACAACAGTGAGTGAACGTCCTGAACTTGCTGCGGGTTCAAGAGATGTAACGGTTGGCACAACCAAAAAGTTTGATAACTTGGCCCAGCTCAACATCTGGGGCATTGTTTATGTTGAATCATCTGGGGCGGGATTTGCCATGGAATTCATTGGCGATGCCCAGGACTCTACAATAGGTGGTGCTGCAAATGCAAATTCCACGTTGGGGACCAACCAACACCGAGACTCCGAAACTAACGGTACCGGTCTAGCCAGACCTGCCCGCGGTATCAACTAGAACTTTAGTTCTATCCAGGGGCCAACCATTGATGGTTGGCCCCTTTTTTTCTTCCTACTACTTATTGTTCAAAGGATCTGAACTATGAGAAATATCATTTTTCTCCCTCTAATTTTTTCACTCATTTTCGCCTGTACCTCCAATGACATTAAAATCGATGTAAAAGAGTCGGAGTCTCACTATCAGCTGGGTCTGGAGTTTGCTCAGTTGAGCCTTTTTAAAAATGCTCTAGAAGAGTTCGATTTAGCCATTAAATTCAATCCTGTAAATTCGGATATTTACCGGAAAAAAGGACTCGTTTTATTTGGCATGAACCGCCATGGCGATGCAAAAACGAATTTCGAAAAAGCTATCAGCATTAATCCCCAAGATGTCCAAGCGCATATCAACTTGGGAATGGTTCATTACACCTACGGAAAAAAAATAGAAGCCCGGAACGATTGGGAAAATGCAATCGCATTGAAAAATGATGACAATGATGGAAAAGCATTAAATAATATTGGCAATATTTACAAAGCAGAAAATAACTTCGATAAAGCAATCGAACACTATAAAAAAGCGATAACTTTTGAGCCTGGCAACACCACCTTCTTAAATAACCTAGGGGATAGTTATCGATTGGCAGGCGATTTCGAACAAGCAGAATCTACCCTTTTAAAATCTCTTGAAATGAATTCGAACGGCATGCTCACCCAATTCAATCTGGGTGTCCTTTATAGAACAAAAGGGAATATTCCAAAAGCTATTGAATCATTTAATAGTTCACTACAAGTAAATCCTCATTATTTAGAAGCCTATTATCAACTGGCCACAACTCATCTTAAAGCCAAAAATAAGGATTCGGCAAAACTGACGTTGGAAAAAGCACTGCAAGCCGACCCATCAAATAAAAAGTTCAGAAAACTTTACGATCAGATCTCTGCTTCCTAAAGTTTTCTTCTCAAAATTCACAATACTTGCTTCTCGAATTAGCATGGATGTACAATAGCCGGATGAACAATCCAAATTCTGATTCTCCCGAAACAATCTCCGATTTAAAAAAAATTCTCTCTGATCATAATAAATGGCTGGATTCAAATGGGCAGGAAGGGATTTTTGCTGACTTAAAAAACTCCAAGCTTAAGGGCGCCGTATTAATAGGTGCAAACTTGAAAAATGCGAACCTTGAAGGAGCCTACCTTTACGGTGCATATTTCAAAAATGCCAATCTTGAAAATGCAAACCTTGAGGGGGCAAATTTGAGAGGGGCAAATTTACGATGGGCAAATCTAAAAAACACCAATATGAAAAATGCCAATCTTGTGCGGGCTGATTTGATGCAGGCGGACCTGAAAGATACCCTGCTGGAAGGTGCAAATCTGAAAATGGCTGAGGGCCTTACTATTGATCAATTAAAAGATGCAACTACAAATACGGAAACAATCCTGCCAGAATCTCTGAACCAAAAATAGTTTATTGGAAAACCATTTTTGCAGAATCCACCATACCCCGAACGGTTGACGTTGCTTCTTGAACAGCCGTTGGTTCATAACCACAGTGAGCAGTGCAGTCAGCACATTTTTTATTATTTTCGTGACCGTAGTTTTCCCATTCCGTCGTTTCCATTAATTCCTTAAATGTTTCAGCATAGCCATCATCAAGAAGGTAGCAGGGCTTTTGCCAACCCAAAACAGAGTAATTCGGATTGCCCCAAGGCGTACAGGAATAGTCACGCTTACCTCTTAAAAACTGCAAATAGAGTGGGGAATGATTGATATCCCACCGACCGTTCTTGTTTTTTTCAAGAAGCTTATCAAAAAATTCAAAGGTTTTCTTTCTACCAAAAAAATGATCCTGATCCGGAGCATCAGGGTATCTGAAAGCAGAGGCCATTGTAATTCCATCTATACCAAGGGGTTTTAAAAAATCCAAAAACTTTTCGGCATCTTCAACAGTGGTATCTTCAAAAAAGGTAGTCGCACTGGTAACTCTAAAACCCTTTTTTTTAGCTTCTCTAACAGCTTCAGTAGCTAGTTTGAATGTACCCTCCTTATCGACAACCCGGTCATGGACCTTTTCCATTCCATCAAGATGCACAGAGAGAGTCAGGTAAGGGCTTACTGGCAAGCGATCTAGAAAGTCTTTTAATAATATGGCGTTGGTGCATAGATAAATAAATTTTTTCATTGCAATCAGGCCTTCGACTATTTCTACAATAGCCGGATGCATTAAAGGCTCACCGCCTGCAATAGAAATAACAGGAGCTCCACATTCCCTAGCCGCTTTAAAACATTGTTCAGGACTCATATTTTGCTTTAATATTTCGGTGGGCTTTTGGATTTTCCCACAGCCAATACATTCCAGATTGCACCGGAATAAAGGCTCAAGCATCATTACCAAAGGATAACGTTTGTTTCCTTTCATTTTTTGCCTGAAAATATAGGAGCCTATTTTAAAGGCTTGAAAAATGGGTACGGGCATGGAATCAATTTATGTAAGGTTGGATTAATAGAAAAAATTATTTTTTAAACTCTGAATCCGAGAAAAATATTATAAGATGCTTCGAGGCAAGAACAAAGAATATTTTCGTTTTAAATCAACAGGTATCAACTCTTTGAAGAAAGTTTTCATATTACTAGTAATCGCTGTTCTTGCTCTGGCTTTCGATGGGACACTGTCCAAAGATATATTTGATTATCAGTTAAGCAGCTTTTCAGATTGGATGACAGCAATCCTGATAATTGCGATCCTCCTTACCATAGCCTGGACCGACTCTGCAAAAAGTGATGACAATAAGAACATCCCAGAGTGATATTCATTTGTGTTAGTTTATTTAGAGTATTTCGTATTTTCAGGACGAATTTTTTAACAAGCTCAGGAGAGCATAAGGTTCTACAGGTCCATCAGCCTGCACCCAAACGGTTCCATTACCGCCATGGGCAACGGAAATGCTTTCTCCAGAAACTTTCTCCATAGCTTTAATTTTAAACTTATATTGTCCGCCAGGGGAAAGGCATTCGGCTTCATCCCCTAATTCCATTCTATTTCTAACATCAACTTCCATCCATCCCGGACGTTCATTCACCACTTGACCTCCGAAAATTTGCGGCTGGTCGGTTTCCTGCGGTGAGTCAAATCTTTCTGTGTCACGGTTCGCAGCAGAAATTAAAAATGCCGACGTAAAACCCCGGTTAGCAGTCTTCCCTATTTCCGCAATCAAACCGGGATTAAAGTCTCTGTTCTCTTCTAAATCATCAAGAGCCCGTCGATAAGCTCGAGTAACTAATGAGAGGTAATAAATTGATTTAGAGCGCCCTTCAATTTTAAATGACATGATCCCAGCTTTTTTCATTGGACCCAGAAATTCTATGGCTCGAAGGTCTTTCGAGTTCATTATGTAGGTACCATGCTCATCTTCTTCAACCGGCATTAATTCTCCATCTCTCTGCTTTTCCTCAATTGCGTAATTACCTTTTAGAGGCTGGTATTCTTCCGTTTCATTGCCCTTTTCCTCATGAACATCATATTCCCATCGGCAACTATTAGTGCAAGTTCCTTGATTTGCATCCCGGTGATTAAAATAATTCGATAACAAACATCGACCCGAATAAGCGATACAAATTGCACCATGCACAAAAGCTTCTAATTCCATTCCAGGAACGCGCGTATGCATGTCGGTGATTTCTTCTAAAGTTAATTCACGCGACAAAATAATCCGCTCCACTCCTAAATTGTACCAAAATTCAACGGAGGGCCAATTAATGGTGTTCGTTTGCACTGATAAATGAATGGGAATTTCAGGAAATTCCTTAAGAGCAAACTGGATCATTCCCGGATCCGCCATTATAAAAGCATCGGGCCCCATCTCAGCATGTTGAGCTAAAGATTTTTTAAATGATTCAATTTTTCTATTGGGAGGAAGAATGTTAGCGGTTACATAAAGTTTTTTACCCATTTTATGGGTGTAATCAATTGCCTCTTTCAACAAATTATCTTTAAATGGATTTTCTTTTGCCCTGAGAGAAAATTTTGGGATTCCCGCATAAACAGCGTCGGCACCATAGGCAAGAGCATATTTTAGTTTTTCCGGACTGCCTGCAGGGGATAATAATTCCATAGTGTTCTAAAATTTTTTAATACTGTTATTTAGGTAAAGAATACGATTGATTAGCTTACACCATATTCATTCCTTACCGCAAGCTTACAAACCGTAGAGGAGGAAAACTATTAGGAAAGTGGAAAAAACAGAGGGGAAATTTAGAAACCTTTACCCATAGAAGCGGGAGGGGTTTTACCATCCTGCAAATCTTCTACAAGTCGGAGAGTGGAACGCAAACGCTTGGCAAGAACCTTAAGGATAGGCATTAACGCTTGTGCATTATGTTGGGCAAGGGAGTTAAAAGCTTCCTGTGTCATAATTGAAATAGAGCAATCTTCCAAGGCGACCACACTAGCAGAACGGGGCAAACCGTCAATCAATCCCATTTCGCCAAAAATATCATTTTCCTTCAAAATACCAATGCACTGTCTTTCACCGTTCGGCCTTTTCTTGGAAACTTCCACGCTACCCGATTCGATGATATAAGCGCAATCGCTCAACATACCCTCTTTGATAATTTCCTCACCTTTTTTGTAATATTTCGTTTTCATAAACCCTAACTATCTTAATTTTTAATATAGGAATAACGATTTAAAATATTGGGAATCAAAAGGGTAAAATCAGTCTATAGCTTTAACCAATAAAAATCAATAAACCCTTATCCTATAAAAAACAAAAAAACCTGAAAAACCGATACTTATTCATACCGGCCCAGGTTTAATATTCACTTCACCCTGAATAATTGCGCTATATGTTCCCTGCAATCACGGCTTGGCTGTCCGGCTTTTGCTCATCAACCCCTTCTATTTAATCCAACAAAACCAAAGTTTCTCTGAGACGGTTTGTTAATATTTTCAAAATTGGCATTAAAGCTTGCGGGTTATTCTTGGCAAGAGATTTAAAAGCGTGTTGAGTGAACATTGAAACTCGGCAGCTTTCCAAAGCCCTGACAGAAGCTGATCTGGGAAACCCATCAATAAGACCAAGCTCACCAAAAATATCGTTCTCTTCAAGAACCCCAATTACCTGATATTCACCATTCGGTAGAGCTTTACATACCTCGGCTCTACCTGACTCCATGATATAAGCACAATCGCTTAAATCATTTTCACGGATAATAAATTCACCCTTTGGATACTCCTTGATCGTTTTTTTGTTTTCAGCAGGCATAGTAATTTAAGCCTTTCCAAATATTTAATATTATATGTATATCTATTAGCATGAAACATGCCAATGCCCAAAAAATGTGGGATACAAAACCTAAATATAATAAAAAAAACGATTTATAAGATTTTTAAGAATCCAGTTATCAGAATGAATAATCTACAATTATGAGAATTGATCTCATACTGAGATAAATTAGTATCATATTGATACTTTTTGAAACAAAGTTGGATAGGGGAAGGGTTTTAGCTGGCAGAACGGTATTTTTTTATCTTTCTATAAAAAGTTGCCCGGCTTATTCCTAATGCTTTTGCGGCCTGAGGGATATTGCCATTTGCTTTGTCCAAAGCTTCAATTATGGCATTTTTTTCAATTTCATTAAATTTTGCTCCAGACAGGGAAGGGGAGATAGGGTGGCTTTTAAATGAGGGCAATATTTTATCAGGGTTTTCAAGATAAGGGACAAATTGATTTTCCTGCCTCACATACCCTTCTTGTAATTTTTGAATTTCCGGTGACAGGTTTTCAATTTGCACACTATTGGTCTGCGTGGTTACCATGGCTCGGTAAATTTCATTTTCCAGCTGGCGCACATTTCCTGGCCAGGGGTAGGAAACCAATGCTTTCAAAGCGTGTGAGCTGACTGTGGAAATATTTTTAGAGATTTCACTTTTGTATTTTTTTAGGAAATGATTGATCAACAAAGGTATATCTTCTTTCCTAACTCTTAGCGGCGGCAAAGAAATAGGATAGACCATCAATCGATAATAAAGATCCTCACGAAACCGCCCTTCTTTAACGGCATCTTCCAGATTTCGGTTGGTCGCGGAGATGATTCTTAAATCTACATGGATTGTTTTTGTTCCTCCCACTCTCTCAAAACTTTTATCTTGTAAAAACCGGAGAAGCTTTACCTGCATTTTCGGCGACATTTCCCCGATTTCATCCAAAAACAATGTGCCCCCTTTAGCCTTCTCTAGCTTGCCCGGACGGGAATCATCTGCCCCGGTAAAGGCCCCCTTTTCATGACCGAAAAATTCGTTTTCCTGCAACGTTTCAGGGACAGCTCCACAATTTATTGCAACAAAATTTCCCGTCTTGTAAGTACTGTTAAAATGGATGGCTTTGGCTACCAATTCTTTACCCGTACCACTTTCGCCACCAATAAAAACATTAATATTAATTCCAGAAACTTCTTCAATCTGCCCGAAAATTTGTCGCATGGGCTCGCTTTGCCCAACAATATTTTTATAGGAATATGTTTTTTTAAGTTCCCCCTGCAACCTTTGAATCTTAGTGACCATGGTGTGCATTTCGATGGCCTTTTCCACATTGGTTCTCAGCCGGATCTTATCCACCGGTTTCACCATATAATCGAATGCACCTATTTTCATGGCCTCTATTGCAGAATTCAGGGCATCATTTTTTGTAATCACTATTACTGGAATATCTCGATTCGTAAGTCGAAGCTGTTTAAGAATTTCTAATCCAGATAATCCCGGCATATTAATATCCAAGCAAATGACACCTGGGTTTTCATCTAGACAATTCAAACAAAGTTCGCCGTTATCAAAAACTTTTACCTTATAACCTTGATCCTCTAACCAACTCGCCATCATTTTGCGATGAGGAATATCATTGTCAATTACAAATAAAAGTTCAGTCATTTAGTTTTCGAGGTTCGTGATAGATAAAAACCTTTTGACCCACTTCCTAATACCATATGGACTTTGGAAAAGAAGCGCATTAATTAATATCACAGCCTTTGGAAGCGCTATATCCCAAGGTTTCCGCATCCAATAAGTTTCCAAAGTGAATATAGTTTTTTGGGTTTTTAGAATAATCCTTGCATGCTGGCCATTGATAAATCCGGGTTTTAGGATAACCAATGATTCCATAAGTCAGAATAAGGTCATAATCCATATTATCCGAATCAGTAGGCGGAGTGGGAGCTTTGGATTCACGGCGAAACTCCCACGGTGGGATGGGTTTGTCCTGCACCCAAAGTCCCAAGTTTTTCTTCCAGGCTTTATACTCCATTTTTTCTAAAAAAGTGCTGTGCGGATTTTTCACACGATAATGCCAGGCTAACCCCGCTTTGATAACTTCTTCATTTAAAATTTTCCCATCTGGTAAAAAAACCTCTCCTATCAAACGCCCATATTTATCAACTTGGGTATAGTTAACACGCACAATTTTATCCAAAACCAAGTCTTCCAATAACCTTTTTGCTGGCCTGCCAAATGGCTGACCTATTTCAGGCGCATCAATATCAGAAAGCCGCACTTTGTAAAGCTTATTGCGCTTATCTTTTATTATTAGGGTGTCGCCGTCTTTGACAGAAATTGCTTCACCGTTTTTTGTTTTCAACTCCGCCTGCGGTAGCAGAAAAAGCACCAACGCTAAAATCCCAGATTTTATATCCATAGTTTATCAATACTAAAATTTCTTAATCATTCGGCTTATATTTTACCACTTAAACGGCTGAAGGTAGACTGCGCTCGATCATAAACTTCACATCATCATTGGCATTAATATAATCTATCTTTATTCTTGGTCTTTTTGATTTGAAAACACGAAACATTTTTTCCACAAAACCTTGGCCTACCGTCGAGATATCTTTGAAATCTAAATAGACATGGTTAAAACTTCCAACCCCAAAACGTTCCGTTGTGCCTGTGAGCGAGATACATAAAGCTCATCACCCAGTTTACTTAGCTCTACAATTTTATGGATTTTATAAAATTTTGGGACTCCCTCTGAATCTTCATTTGAATATTCCGCATAAACTTCCTGTATTTTTTTGGAATTTAAATTAATCGTCATTTTCAATTATGTTCCCTCAAGCTTTGAAACTTCAGTTGTTTCCACAAACCAGTCATGGTCTGTGTTGTCTCTTATATAAGCTAACGCCTTGAAGTGATATGAAAGCTATCAAAGGCTCGAGATGTAAAAAATATACCCTCGCCAGTATGGTTTTTACGATCCGTAGTAAACTTTCCTTTGGAAAGATGTACGGCACTTTCACGCTCATCTTCTAGATTCAAAGCATTCTTAATTTTTCTGAAAATTCCAATGCCATCGTCGATAATCACTATGTCAACTGAATCGGAAGTCCACTCAGTATGTATAATAGCCTTCGTTCCATTTGAATGGTCGATCGCGTTATTGAGTATTTCCAGAAAACCATATTCACAATTAGCTTGAACATTTTTTGGTAGTCCTTGAAAATCATTAATGAGGCGGGGCTGAGCGGGTAAAATTTAAGCTATTTTTCGTGAGCGCAGGATAAGAAAAACACCCGCCACCAGAAGAAAGAGACTATAAAAACTACCTCGGCTGAGGTCCATAATAAGTGGGGCATCTGGTTGTCGAAACTGCTCTCCAAAAATCCGCACCATCGCATAGATGGCCAAAAACTCTCCGGTTAACCTTCCCGGTGTTGCCAAAACTCCGGTTCGCCAGAATCTTAATTGACTATAAATAAGCAACAATAATCCCTCCAAAGCCGCGGCATAAAGTTGCGAAGGGTGGCGCGATGCTATCAGTTCAATAGGAGTTCCAAGTGGCGCGCTTTGAGGAAAGATAACAGCCCATGAAACATTGGAAACCTTTCCCCACAATTCACCGTTAATGAAATTAGCGATACGGCCTAACAGAATACCGGGGGGAACGAGTGGGCATAATATATCGCCGAGCTGTAAAAAACTTATTTTGAGTTTTCTCGCGACCCACCCACAGGCCACTATTACTCCAATAAAACCACCGTGACTTGCCATTCCTCCTTTCCAAACCTGGAAAATAGTCCACGGTCGGTGGATGACATCATCCAACGCGTATAAAAACATATATCCCAGCCGGCCTCCCAAAAGAACACCCACCATTATCGCAGTGATTGTTAACGATTGCCCTTCAGGGGAAAGGGCGGCTTTACCGTGTTTACAAAATAGATGCAATAACCAGATTCCTGCTAGGAACCCTAACGCATAGGCCAATCCGTAATAACGAATGCCAAAATTCTCTGTGAACTGGAAGAGAAAAGGGTCTAAATCATGAACCCAATATTCGGTTTTAGACACGGCGGCCTTTTAAGGTGAGAGTTTCAAAAATTCGGGGTTGTGTTTAAAATAATTATCTTTGCAAGATAGAAGCAGCGTCAATAGCCCCATAGGTAAAGATCATATCGGCTCCCGCTCGTCGCATACTTACAAGCGACTCCATAAGGCAACTGTCATAATCCAACCAGCCTTTTTCTTCTGCGGCTTTAAGCATCGCGTATTCGCCACTGACATGGTAAGCGGCAATTGGTAGTTCAGAATGTTCACGCGTCAAACGAATCATATCCAGATAAGGCAAGCCGGGTTTGATCAACAACCAATCCGCCCCTTCTTCTTCATCAGAATGAATTTCACGGATAGCTTCGCGGACATTGCCAGGGTCCATCTGATAAGTTTTCTTATCTCCTTCTTTCGGCGCCGATTCTAGTGCATCGCGAAAAGGACCATAAAATGCTGAAGCATACTTCGCGCAATAACTACAAATCAATACATTGTCAAACCCATGCTCATCAAGAGCCCAACGAATCGCTTCGACGCGACCATCCATCATGTCTGAGGGTGCGACAACATCAGCGCCGGCCCTTGCCTGAGCAACAGCCATGCCCGCAAGAAGCGGCAATGTTTCATCATTGAGTATCTGACCGTCTTGAACGAATCCATCATGCCCATCACTGGAATAAGGGTCCAACGCGACATCGGTGATAACTACCAAATCAGGAATCTGATGTTTTAACTCTTTGACCGCACGTTGCAATAATCCACCTGGATTCAGACTTTCTTTGCCCTCAGAGTTTTTCAACGAATCGTCAATTGCCGGAAAAAGTGCTATCGCTGGAACCCCAAGGTCAAAGGCCTTTTTCGAATCAGCTACCAACTGGTCAATCGAGAGTCGTGACACTCCTGGCATGGAAACAATAGGGGTCCTCTGGTTCTCACCCTCTTGAACAAACGTAGGCCAAACCAGGTTTGCGGGTTGGACTTGAGTTTCCCGAACAAGACTGCGTATTCCTGGAGTCAATCGGTTTCTTCTAGGACGGTTTATCATCACGTATCTTATTGTTGAAAAAGGTATTTATACTACTTGAGAGAGAATAACGAATCATTTTTATCAATGCAACTTGTTTCCCTAAAAACAAAACCCTGCCGAGGTCGGCAGGGTTCGTGAAAAATACACCGTCATTATAGACGGTTTATAAATGGCTCCGGTGAGAGGACTCGAACCTCTAACACATCGATTAACAGTCGATTGCGCTACCATTGCGCCACACCGGAATGGAGTCGAATTTGTTCTTAAAGCGTTGAAAAGTAGTCCAGTTTTACCATATTGTCAATAAAAATAAAACATTTTCTTCCCAACCCACTACGTAGGAGGAAGTATTGACAAGCCCGTAGTTAAAAACAGAATAATATTGTCTAGCTTTACGGGTATTGACCTGTCACCTGCGGCGGTTCGTCGCTGGCCCCACGCCGAATAATTAGCCCATTTCCATACGTCCTTCTAAGGACTTCAGTAGGGTGACGGAGTCTGCATATTCAATATCGGACCCCACCGGCAACCCGCGCGCGATGCGGGTGACTTTTACATTCAGAGGCTTGAGAATTTTTGAAATATAGACGGCGGTGGATTCGCCTTCCATATCTGGATTGGTAGCAAGAATCACTTCATCAATCTCTTTACTAACCACCTTCTCTTTTAAAGCTTCAATATTCAAATCACCGGGGCCAATTCCATCCAACGGAGAAATAACCCCCATCAGTACATGGTATACCCCTTTGAAATAACCCATATTTTCCATGACGTAAACATCATGGGGTTCTTCCACAACACAAATCTGTTTTTGGTTGCGGGAGGTATCCGAACAAATTCCGCAAGGATCGGATTCGGTGATTCCATGACAAACAGAACAGAGGATAATTTTTTCTTTTATATTATGGATCGCGGTGGCAAGCCGCGTAGCTTGATCAACTTTTCCACGCATCAAAAAAAATGACAGACGTTCGGCGGTTTTTTGTCCAATACCGGGAAGTCTTTTCAACTCATCAATAAGATCCGTAACCGCCTGCGGTCTCTTCATAGCAACCTACCGGTTGCAGGGGACTGATCTATGCTCATCAAGCTGACAAAATTTTTTATGCCTTTAACTTTAATTATCATAACTTTATCAATGCATTGAAACGTCTTATCCAGAAGCTTAAGAGAGAAGGTCTTCCGCTCAAAAATGTCCAAACCTATCGGCTGTAGGCCCCCCCTGCTAGGTAGGTGGAAAGAGGCCCGGGATTTTTATGCCACCCGTTATTTGGGTCATTTCCTCTTGTGCCATTTCTTTAACTTTTTTACTGGCTTCGTTAACAGCGCCGGTAATCAAATCTTCCAAAACTTCGCGGTCGTTCATATTGATCAATTCATCATCAATTTTTACCGAGATAATTTCATTGAGTCCATTAGCAACGACTTTCACCATTCCACCACCGGTACTTACTTCAATGGTCTTCTCTGCTAGACCCTCTTGAATTTCTGCAAGTTTCGATTGCATCTGCGTTGCCTGCTTGAATAACCCGGTCCAACCTTTATCAAACATAATATTTTTCGATGCTCAAGGGCATTTTCCTTTGATTCGTAGTTATTATCATTTGACCACAACGCCGCCAAAAATGTCCAGAGCATCCTGAATTATTTCTGATTCGGATTTTTGTTTTCCTGTTTCAGTCTCTTCATTGTCTACTGTCTTTTTTTTTTCCGCACCTGCTCCAGTAGCAGGCGGTTGAGACGTATCGAGAATGAGTTTTATATCTACATCATGCCCACAAACCGTTTTTGCGGTTTCTTTCAGGAATTGTATATTTTCGGGTGTTTCCACAAGATCAAAAGTAAATTTGTCGTGAAACACCAGATGAATTTCCTTTTCGTTTAATACAGGTACCTGGCATTTTTCAAGATAATGCTCGAAAAAGGGTTTTGTCCTCGAAACCTGTTGCTTGATTTGCTTCCATGAAACCGACGTACTCTTGCTGACCGTATTTTGAGCAACATTAGGTGCTGAAAAATTTTCTTGGGAGTTTGAACTCTCTGATTGAACTGGTAAAGATTGTATATTGCTATTTTCGGACTGGTTGATTTTATTTATGAGCTCATCAATCTTTTGAAAAGGCCGGGTTTCTATCAAGCGCAATAAAGCCATTTCAAAAACCATTTGCGAAAGGGAACTTCTTTTCATTTCCATTTCAGCTCTGGTTAGAATAGCGAACATCACTTGTAATTCATCGGCTTGAAATTTCTCTGCCTGTTTTTTTAATATCTCCAAACTATAGGTATGAGAATTTAATAAACCTTCGGGTTCTTTTGAAATTTTCACGATCAAAAGGTTTCTTAAATATTCCATCAGACTGCGGCAGAACAGTCCCAGGTCTTTTCCCTGCCTTACGATTTCTTGTATCAGAGAAACCAGTGCCGCCGGTTGCCGGTCTATCAATTTATCGACAAATGTTTCAAGAGTGTTCCCACCTACAATGCCAAGCACAGCTTCAACGGATTCGGAGTTTACTTTGCGACCGCTGTAGGCAATGACCTGATCAAGCAGGCTCTGGGCATCGCGCATACTTCCCGCGCCGATTTTTGAAATATCTTCGAGTCCTCTTTTTTCGATTTCAATATTTTCCTGTTCACAAATCAGTTCCAACTGTTGCGTGATTTGCGGTTGCGACAATGGTTTGAATTCAAAACACTGGCAACGGGAAAGAATGGTCTCTGGAATTTTTATAAGTTCAGTCGTAGCAAAAATAAAAATAACCCGTGGCGGAGGTTCTTCAAGTGTTTTCAATAATGCGTTGAAAGCACTTTTGGAAAGCATATGAACTTCGTCAATGATGTAAACCTTGTATCGGGCTGCCGAGGTGGCATATTGCACGTTATCAATCAAATCGCGAACTTCCTGAACCCCATTGTTGGAAGCTCCGTCTATCTCCTGAACATCGATACAGTTTCCTGCAGTGATTTCAGTACAGAAAGTACAGACTCCACAAGGGTCTATGGTCGGACCTTTTTCACAATTGAGGACACGGGCAATAATTCGTGCGGTTGTAGTTTTACCTACTCCGCGAGTACCAGAGAATAAAAAAGCATGGGAGACACGCTCCAGCTCTATGGCATTAGAAAGGGTGCGGACAATATGTTCTTGTCCAATCAACTCACTGAATTTTTGTGGACGCCATTTACGGGCGGAAACCTGAAAGTCCATTCGGCGAAGCCTTGTAATAAACGACGGGGAACTAGAGGCAGAATTGCTGGGTATCTCACAGCACACACGGGATTTCGTTACCGCTGCTTCCTTCCGGACCTGACGGATTTCACAAAGCCATGTTGCGTGAGGCCCAACAAAACTGCCAAAAAAAAATTTACTCTCTAACGAGAGCAGGTAATTTTAATAACTATTAACAAACGCCAACTCGGCTAAACAATATACTGTCATTTCCTCTGCGGCGAACAACCCTATTACAAGGGAAGAAATTTTATCGACTCTGGTAAAAAGCGCAATACCCATAGTTTATTGACGTGCGCCTACATTTTGCCTCCGGGCGTAGCCTGGTGGCGGAGAGGGAGGGATTCGAACCCTCGGTAGGGGTAAACCTACACACGCTTTCCAAGCGTGCGCCTTCAACCGCTCGGCCACCTCTCCCTCAAGTACTCTAATATTTTAATGAAAAAAGGTCGAGACAACGTCGTTTTTTATCGGACTGCGACGTTTTACCCGACCAATTGTACTGGCATTTTAGATTTATCCGACAGAATATTCAATCTTTATATATTCACCTATTCCTGTAAAAATTTACTTATGCAATCATATCTTTTGGGGTCAATATCCCTAAAACATTGGTCCCTTCCGTCACGGCAATATGTTTGATTTTCTTTCTTAGCATCATCTCACTTGCATCACTGCGGGTCAGGTAATGATTTATGGTGATAAGGGGTTTGGATAAAATAGATTCTAATTTAGTGGTTTTGGGATCCAGTCCCTTAGCCATAACTCTTCTTACTAGATCGGTTGTGGTGATTATCCCAATTGGTTCTTCATTTTCCTTAACCAGCAGACAACTCACCTTTTTTTCTCCCATTTCTTTCGCAGCATCTTCGGCAGTGGCATCAGCATTCACACTCAAAACAGGTGTGGACATGAAATCCTTAATTATATCCATAGTTCTTTTCCCCTTTAAATTTTCCTGTATTTAGAAGATAACAGTTTCGATAAAATTATTCAAAAAAGAGTCGGTTTTTGTATTTTGAAAAAACGGGAAGATTAAGATTATATAGACTTATGGGAACAATAACTTCAATAAATTGAGTTAAATAGGTTATTTAAAAGGAATGAGAATGGGCGAGGTGTTTAATCTTAAATGGTAGATGGCAAAATTTAGATACAAAACAAAAAAGCACCTAGCTCATTAAGAGTTAAGTGCTTGTTTTAAAAAAGTGCGCCCAGCAGGACTCGAACCTGCGACCTACGGTTCCGCAAACCGTCGCTCTATCCAGCTGAGCCATGGGCGCCTAATTTTTTAAAAATGTATTATATCAGGAAACATCGGCAGGGATATAATCCATTAACTGCAATGCAAATTCATCGTGCTCAAACGCGTACATTGTCGGGTATTTAGCAAAAGCCCAGCCTTCGTACAAAATTTTTCCGTTCTCTTCAACTATCAATCGAACCGCCGGATTCGTCAACTCATTTCCCTTTGAGGAATAGTTTTTTTGCGTCATAACGAAATTTGGCATTAAAGGCCCTATGGTAACTTTAATAGAAGACCCATCCAATTCAAAACTATCTCCCAAAGTAATCATTTTCATCGAGTTTCTCGATTCATCGATTTTAT
>Ga0209631_10004095_pt1 | contig 16309 bp, 17 predicted proteins | sample COG_08_FD_184752 | JGI IMG/M metagenome (GOLD analysis project Ga0209631, IMG submission 184752) | Pelagic Microbial community sample from North Sea - COGITO 998_met_08 (SPAdes) (version 2) | ecosystem: Environmental > Aquatic > Marine > Neritic zone/Coastal water | place: Helgoland, sampling...
AGACAATTCTCTTAAAATTTCTTTTTTTTCTTTGTAATCTGATTTGCCTGAAATCATCTTGATATTTAAATCTTTTGGAAATATTTTTTTTGCTAGAACATAATGTTGTCTAGCTAAAATTTCTGTTGGTGCCATCATAGCAACTTGAAAGCCAGAATTAATCGTATTTAATGCAGATAATAGTGAAACTATTGTTTTGCCACTTCCCACATCACCTTGCAACAATCTAAACATTTTAGTAGAAGAACACAAATCTGTATTAATTTCATTTAATGTTTTTTTTTGATCATTTGTAAGAACAAAATCTAATTTATCTATTAATAAATCTTGTTTTTTTTTGTCTAAAATTTTATTCTTCTTTTTAATCTTTTTTATTTTTTTTCTAATTTCAGAATTAACTAAAAATGTTGAAAAAATTTCGTCAAATGCAAGTCTTTGGTAAAAATTTTTTTTATATTTTCCAATATTTTCTGGTTTATGCAATTCTTTAATTGCATCATTCCATTTTATGTTGTCAAATTTATTCATAATATTTTTAGAGTGCCACTCTTCCATAATTGGCAATTTATTAATTATCTGAATAATAATTTTGTTATATATTTTTTCTGAAATCCCATCTGTAAGAGAATAAGTATTATGTTTTTGTCTAATTATTGATGAGTCTTCAGAAATATACCTAGGATTGGTTAATTGATATTTATCTCTAAATACTCCAATTTTACCACTCACTGTTATTTCTTTTCCAAGCGGTAAAATTTTTTTAACATAACCTTCGTAACTATTAAAAAAAATACAATCTAATTCACCGGTTTCGTCTTTACATAAAACTCTATTTGGTAAGTTTCTAATTCGTGGAAAGGAGTATTTTTCGGGTATTATTGTAACAGTTTGATTTTCACCTATACGTAAATCTTTAATTTTTGAAGATAAACTTCTATCAGTATATGTTTTTGGTAATTTCCATAATAAATCAAAAATATTATTAATTCTTTTTTTTTTAAGTAAATTAGCAGTTTTTTTTCCAACACCTTTTAACGATGACAAGTCAGATAACAAAAATTTATAATTACTTTTATTGTACATTAAGTAGTAATATATTCTATTAATGGAATTCAACATAGATCAATTAAAAAAAAAAATCGTTTATAGATCAAACTATCGTGGCACAAAAGAAATGGATCAACTGTTAGGTTCTTTTACAAAGAAATATATTGATGTTTTTACAAATGAAGAACTTAAAGAATTAGAAAAATTATTAGATTTTGATGATGATACTTTATACAGTTATTATAAAGGTTTAAATACTGGTACAAATTTTGAAAATAATAGAGTTAATCTGTTATTTAAAAACTTTATATACAATGCGAAATAAGAATGGCGGAGAGACTGGGATTCGAACCCAGGAAAGAGTTGCCCCTTTGCCGGTTTTCAAGACCGGTGCTTTCAACCGCTCAGCCATCTCTCCGTTTAAAAAGCTTTTATAATTAAAAATATTTAATTCAACAATAAAATAGTCTAATTAATATATTTATAATTTAATTCATTAAATAGTCCATGAAAGAACAGTTTAATAAAGGTTTATTGCTAACATCATTAGGATCCTTCTGGTGGGGGTTTATTGGTGTTATTTATTTTCAATATGTTTCATTTATTGGTCACATAGAGCTTGTTGTGCATCGATGTGTTTGGACAGTTATTATGTTAATTTTGACAACAACTTTTTTAAGCAAATGGAGTATTTTTATAAAAAATATTTCAAATAAAAAAAATTTAATTGCATTATTTTTTTCTGGTACTTTAATTTTTATTAATTGGGCAGTTTGGATTTATGCTGTTGCTACAGAAAGAATTATTGATGCAAGTTTTGGTTATTTTATTATGCCAATTATTAGTGTCTTATTAGGTTTCATTTTTTTTAAGGAAAAAATTAATAGAAAACGTTTTATTTCAATCTTATTAGTAATAATTTCGATAATTATATTAGTTTTATTTAATTTAAAAAATTTACCTTGGGTTGGTTTAACTGTAGCTTTAAGTTGGGCGTTTTACAATCTTGTTAGAAAAAAAATAAATGTAGATACTGATGTTGGTTTATTAATTGAAAGTTTATTTATTTTTCCATTCGCTTTGATAACTTTTTACTTAATAGCCCAAAAAGGTTTAAATGATTTTAGTTTATCAAGTCCAGCATTTAGTTTGTTTTTGATTTTAGCTGGTCCAATGACAGTGATTCCTTTATTTTTATATGTAAGGGGTGTTGAGCTAATAGGTCTAGGTCCAACAGGTATGATTTTTTATATTACACCAACTTTACAGTTTATTTTGGGTTATTTTTACTACAATGAAGAATTTTCATTAGTAAAATTTATAAGTTTTATTATTATCTGGGTAGCTGTAATTATATATTTAAAAGATCTATATGAAACTAATTAAAATTTTTTTTTTACTAATTTTCTTTTTTGTATCCAACGCTTCTGCAAATAATGAAATTGAATTTCAAAAATGGAAAAATGAATTTAAAATAATCGCTTTAGCAAATAATATTTCAGAAAAAACTTTTGATACTGTAATGAATGATACCAAATTTTTGGCAAACGTAATTAAATACGACAGATATCAACCTGAATTTTATGAGGATACAAAAACTTATATATCCAAAAGAACCTCTAAAAATAAAGTTTCTAAAGGAAAAAAATTTTACTCCAATAACGATGATTTAATTAATCTTATTGAAAACACATATAATATTGAAAAAGAACTTCTTTTATCTTTAATGGGAATAGAAACAAATTTTGGAACTTATGTTGGAAAGATGGACATCCTATCTTCTTTAGCAACATTAAGTTATGATAAAAGAAGATCTCAATTTTTTTCTAATGAACTTTTAACATTACTAAAATTAATTGATACTCAAGTTATTGACTACAAAACTTTGTATGGTTCATGGGCAGGAGCATTTGGTTTTTTTCAATTTATGCCTTCCACTATAAAAAATCATGCTTTAGATTTTAATAAAGACAATTATATAGATTTAAAAAATGCTGAAGATTCATTCGCTTCTGCGGCAAATTATTTAAATAATATTGGCTGGAAAAAAAATTCCCCTTGCTTTTATAAAGTGAGTTTAAAAAAAGATGTACCCAGTAAATACTTAAATGTTTCAGCAAAAAAACTTAAGAATAAGAAAAAATTAAAATTTTTTGAAAAATATATCGACAATATTTCAAATATTGATAGCTCTATTATGAACTTAAATGTTGCTTTAATTACCCCTGATAAAGACATTGTGCCTGATGCTGAAACTTTGAGTCCAGCTTATGTTGTCTTTGATAATTATGAAATTATACTTCAATGGAATAGATCATTAAGATTTGCCTTAGCTGTTTGCACATTAAAAGAAAAATTTGAAAATGAATTATAAAATATTTTTGTTTTTTTTATCAACGTTATTTTTATTTAGTTGTGAAAATTCTAATAATAATTTTAATAATAAAGAATTTAAAATTAATGAAAGATATAAAAATATTGGATTTACTTTAATTTCTAATGATAAATTAGATAATGTTAAAAGTTTAGATCTTAGGTCTTTGGATATTTATCATAAGTCTCTAAAAAAAAAATCAACTGTTAAAATAACAAACCCTAAAAATGGTAAATATTTAATAGCTAGAGTAAAATCAAACAGAGTTAAATTTTCAGATTTTTATAATTCAGTAGTTTCAAATAGAATAGCCGAAACTTTAGAGCTAAATCTAGAAGAGCCATATATTGAAATTTTATTAATTCCCAAAAATTCTACTTTTATTGCAAAAAAAGCAAAAACTTTTGATGAGGAAAAAGAAGTGGCTGATAAAGCTCCTATTGATGGAATTGTCATTAATGATTTAAATAAAAAGAAAACCATGAAAAAAAATATAAAATCTGAAAGTTTTTCATATTCAATTAAACTAGCTGATTTTTATTATAAAAATACAGCTTTAATGATGATTGATAGAATAAAACAAGAAACACTTTTAGAAAACTATAAGATAATTGAGCTATCAAAAACAAAATATAGGGTGTTGATAGGTCCTTTTAATGATATAAAATCTATTCAAGAATCTTTTGATAAAATAAAATCTCTTAACTTTGAAAATATTGAAATACTTAAAAATGTTTAAAAAAATCTCTTTATTTAATATTATCTTTTTATTAATAGCTCAAATTAGTAGTGCAAATCTAGAAATAAAAGCCAGAACAGCAATTCTACAAGATTTTTTATCAGGAGAGATCTTGTATGAAAAAGAGCCTGATAGATCTATTTACCCCGCGTCAATGACAAAAATTATGACTGCAATTATTGCATTTGATTTGATTAAATCGGGTGATTTAAGTTTAGAAGATAAATTTTTAATTTCCGAAAAAGCTTGGAGATTATCTACTGCTGGCTATTCATCAATGTTTATAATGGTTGGTGATAATGTATCCGTAGAAGATTTATTGAAAGGAATAATTATTGCTTCAGGTAATGATGCTTGCATTGCACTCGCAGAAGGTATTGCTGGCACAGAAGAAGAGTTCGCAATCTTGATGACCATGAAAGCTAAAGAATTAGGAATGGAAAATACAAATTTTTCTAATTCATCTGGTATTAATGACCCTGATAACTATTCAACAGTAAGAGATATATTAATCATGTCTAATTATTTAATAAAAGAGCATCCAGACTTTTATGAATGGTTCAGCGAAAAGGAATTTACCTGGGATCGAACTGGGGGAGATCCAATCACGCAAGGAAACAGAAATCCATTACTATACAAAAATATTGGTGCAGACGGAATTAAAACTGGATATTTAGCCGTTGAGAGGTTTTCACTTGCATCATCTCTACAAAGAAAAGATAGGAGATTAATTGCTGTTGGTAGTGGTTTTGAAACAAAAAATTCTCGCTCAAGAGAAAGTTCAAAACTATTGACATATGGTTTAACTAATTTTGACCTAATACAAATTGCAAAATCTAATGAACCAGTGGATAAAATTGATGTTTGGCTAGGTAAAGATAAAAATGTTGATGTCTTTGTTAAAGATGATGTTTACAAAACAATCAAAAAAGCACAAAAAAGACTTTTAAAGGTTTCGCTTAAATATACCGGACCTATCGAAGCACCAATTAAGAAAAATCAAGTTCTAGGAAAATTAAGAGTAGTTTATGGTGAAAACTTATTGGGTGAATATAATTTACTAGCGTCTAAAGATGTTAAAAGGGTTAATATTTTTTCCAGGTTAATAAAATCATTGAACTTTTTAATCTGGGGTGATGTCTAAAAAACTTGTAATTGTATTCGAAGGTATAGAGGGAAGTGGAAAAAGTCTTCATTCTAATTATTTATCTAATTACTTCAAAAAAAGTAAAATTGGTCATTTAAAATTAAGGGAACCTGGGGGTAGTAATAATTCAGAAAAAATAAGGAAATTAATTTTAAATAATAAATCTAATTTTAATAAAAATACAGATTTACTTCTTTACCTAGCTGCAAGAAGTGAAAACATTGATAAACTTAAAAAATTTTATAAAAAAAAAATAATTATAATTGATCGTTTCATAGACTCCACCATAGCTTATCAGCATTATGGACTAGGTGTAAATTTAAAATTAATAAATGAAATAAACGCGTATATATTAAAAAGTTTCAAAGTTGATTTTACTTTTTTAAATATTGTTAATAAAAAAAATATGCTTAAAAGATTAAAAAAAAGAAAAAAATTAAACAGATACGATAAATTTAATTTTGATTTTTATTCCCGTGTTCAAAAAGGATTTATCAAAATAGCGAATAAGAATAAGAATAAATATAAGATAATAGACTCTAATAATGATATAGACTTTAATAAAGAAATAATTCTTAAGAAAATTAAAAATTTACTGTAATGGATCTAAAACCAGCAAATCAAACTGACTTATTTGGCTTACACCGATATTTAGATGAGTTGATAGATTTATATAATAAAAAAAAACTTCCAAATAAGATTTTATTATCTGGTCAAAAAGGTATTGGAAAATCTACTCTTGCATATCATTTAATTAATTATGTTTTATCTCAATCTGAAGATTTTTCATATGATATTAACAGTTATAAGATAAATAAAGAAAACAAAGATTATAAATTAATTCAAAATGGCTCTAATCCAAATTTTAACCCCATTGACGTTCTTCCAGAAAAAAAAACAATTGATATTGATCAAATTAGAAACTTAATTAAAAAAATAAATAAATCTTCATTTAACAATAAACCTAGATTTGTTTTGATAGATAATATTGAATATCTAAATATTAATAGTGTAAATGCTTTATTGAAAAATCTTGAGGAACCCAATAATAATATTTTTTTTATTTTAATAAGTACACAAAAAAAAATATTTCCCACTCTAAAATCTAGATGTTTGCAATTTAAAATTTCATTAAACAACCTCGAATCTTTTAATGTGCTTAATAAAATTTTAGAAAATAACGTTTATGAATATATAAATAAAGATTTAATTAATTATTATTTCACACCTGGAAATATTTATAAATTAATTAAATTTTCAATATCATCTGATATTAATTTAAAAAAAATAAGTTTAAAAGATTTTTTAAAGATTATGATCCAAAAAAATTTTTATAAAGATAATCAATTAATAAAATATATTATTTACGAATATTTTGAGTTTTTTTTAACTTACAAATTTTCTTTAAAAAATTTTAGATACCATAAATATTTTACTAATAAAATGAATTATATAAAAAAATTTAATCTTGATGAGGAAACTTTTTTTATTGAATTTGAAAATACCTTGTTAAATGGATAAAAATTTTTATATAACAACACCAATATATTACCCGTCAGCCAAACCTCATATGGGGCATGCTTACTCAAGTATTATTGCAGATTTTTTTGCAAGATTTAAAAAAATTGATGATTTTAACGTTTATTTTCTTACTGGTACTGACGAACATGGGCTCAAAATTCAAAGAGCTGCCGAAAATAAAGGTGTTGATACATTAGATTTCTGTAATGAATTAAGTCAAACTTTTAGAAATCTTTCTAAAACTTTAAATCTAACTAACACTGATTTTATTAGAACCACTGAAGACCGACACAAAAAATCGGTTCAGCACTTGTGGAAAGAGTTGGAAAAAAATGATGATATTTATCTTTCTAAATATTCAGGTTGGTATTCTGTATCAGATGAGGCTTTTTATAATGAAGATGAAATAGAAGAAGTCGATGGTAAAAAATTTGCTATATCATCTAAATCTACTGTTGAGTGGGTTGACGAAGAGTCTTTTTTTTTTAGATTATCAAAATGGGAAAAACCTTTATTAGATTATTATGATAAGAATCCCGACTTTATTTCACCTGATTCAAGAAAAAGAGAAGTTATTAGTTTTGTTAAAAGTGGTTTAAAGGATTTGTCTATTAGCAGAAAGAGTTTTTCCTGGGGAATAAAAGTACCAAATAATAATGATCATGTTATTTATGTTTGGCTAGATGCTTTAACTAATTATATTAGTGCTCTAAATTATCCTGATATAAAAAATACTTTATTCAAACAATTTTGGCCCGCTTCAGTACATTTAATTGGGAAAGATATATTGAGATTTCATGCTATTTATTGGCCTGCTTTTTTGTTAGCAGCAAAAATAGATTTGCCCAAAAAAATATATGGTCATGGCTGGATACTTTCCAATGATGAAAAAATGTCAAAATCAAAAGGTAATATTTTAGATCCATTAGAAATAATTGATAAATATGGTTTGGACCCATTAAGATATTATTTAATAAAAGAAGTTTCATTTGGTAATGATGGTAATATTTCTCAAGAACGTTTAGAAGATTGCATAAATAGTGATTTAGCAAATAATTTTGGTAATTTATGCCAAAGAGTAACAGCTTTTGCAATTAAAAATTGTGACGGTAAAATTCCTGAAAAAATAAAACTAAATAAAGATGATTTAGATATTTTAAATAGATTTAAAAATAATTTAAAAGAAATTAGATTAAGAATTGATAATCAAGATATAAACTTCTATATCAATTTTATAGTCAACTCCTTATTTGAAGCTAATAAATATTTCAATGATCAAGAGCCCTGGAAAAAAAAAGACGATATTTTAAGGCTTAATTCAATTGTTTACACTTCTTTAGAAATTATTAGGAAAATTTCCTTTTTACTTTATCCAATTATTCCACAGTCATCTTTAAAAGCACTTAAAATTTTTGATATTAAAGAAAATAATATAAATCTTTCTTCAGTAGCTAGTAATGATTTTTTGACAAAAGGAAATAATATTAACAAAATAGAAATTCTTTTTAAAAAAATTGAGAAAAATAATGATTGATTCCCATTGTCACCTAGATCATGAACCGTTACTAAGTAATTTAGCAAATGTTATTAAGCGATCTAAAGATGTAGGAATAATTAAACTTTTAACTATCTCAACTTCGTTTGAAAGTTTTTCTAGAATTAAAGATATTGTTAATAAAGATGATATGATTTATGGAACCATAGGAATCCATCCACATGAAACTGATAAAAATAAGATTACATCAGAATTTATATTGGAAAATCTTAAAATACATCAAAAGATTATAGGTGTTGGTGAGACAGGTTTAGATTTTTATTATAAAAATAGTGATAAGGAAAATCAAATTAAAAGTTTTAAAATTCATATAGAGGCAGCTTTAAAAGCAAATGTTCCAATAATAGTTCACTCTAGAGATGCTGAAAATGAAACCTTCAATATATTGAGAGACTACAAATCTGAAAATCCAAAAATATTAATGCATTGTTTTACAGGCTCTAATGAATTTGCTAAAAAACTTTTAACATTAAACGCTTTTTTTTCAGCTAGTGGTATAATAACTTTTAAAAATGCAACTGATTTACAAAAAACTTTTAGCATAATACCTAATGATAAAATTTTAATAGAAACTGACAGTCCTTTTTTAGCACCGGTTCCTAACAGAGGAAAAAAAAATGAGCCATCCTTTATACAGTTTACTGCTAGTAAATTAGCAGAAATCAAAGATTTAAAAGAGTCCGAATTAATCAAAATAACAACAAAAAATTTTAATTCACTTTTTTTTACCTAAAATATTATGAAATTTACAATTTTAGGATGTGGTAGTTCAATGGGTGTTCCAAGGCCAGATGGTTTTTTTGGTAATTGTGATCCCAAAAATAAAAAAAATTATAGAACAAGATGTTCCGCACTTATTGAAACTAGTGAAGAAAATATACTAATTGATACATCTCCAGATTTGCGACAACAATTATTAGATCAAAAGGTTAAAAGTATTGATAAAGTTTTTTATTCTCATATGCACGCTGATCAAACTCATGGTATTAATGATTTAAGAGCTTTTTTTATTCAAAAAAAAAAACCTATTGAAATTTTTGCAGACACCCCAACATCAATATATCTCAAGAAAAATTTTTCGTATTGTTTTACAAACAACAGTAAAGAATATCCTGCTACACTAAAACTTAATAAAATAAAAAAGAAACTTTTTGTAAAAAATTTAAAAAAAAAAATACCAATTAAATCAATAAAAGTTAAACATGGTAAAGTTAATTCCATATGTTACATAATTAATAATGAATTAGCTTATATAAGTGATGTAAGTGAAATCTTCAGCAAAGATTATGGACATTTTAAAAATTTGAAATATTTGATTATTGATTGTTTGTGGTATCGATATCATCCTTCACACTTTAATTTAGATAACTCATTAAAAATGATTAAAATATTTAAACCAAAAAAATCGATACTCACTAATTTACATAGTGATTTGGATTATGTTCAATTAAAAAAAAGATTGCCAAAAAATGTAATTCCAGCTCATGATGGTATTACATTAAAATTATAAAATTTCTTCAATTTTCTTAATAATTTTTTTTGAAGTTGGGTTTGTAAATGAGGCAAAAGTATCTACAATTTTTCCTTCTTTATTGATTAAAATTTTATGAAAGTTCCATTTTGGAACAGTTGATTTGCCAAAAGTTTTATTTGCCCATAGATAAATAGGATGTGCATCATTACCCTTAACATTGTATTTGCTGGTCATGGGAAATGTAATATTAAAATTTGTTTCGCAAAAGTTTTTAATTTCTTTTTCAGACGAGGGTTCTTGGCCACCAAATTGATTTGAAGGAACACCCAAAACAATAAACCCTCTATCCTTGTAAGTATCGTATAAATTTTGTAGATCATTGTATTGTTTAGTGAAACCACAATTACTTGCAACATTAACTATTAATATAGCGCTTCCTTTGAATGTAGATAAATTAATTTCATTACCGTCAATCGAATTAATTTTAAAATCAAATAAACTTTCAGTACTATTCGATAAACCTTTATTAAAAAAAGAAAACATAATTAATAATATTATATAAAACCTAATTCTAATTATCTTCATTTATTTACGAGCTGAAATTAAAAGAAGCAAATAACCAAAAATAGTAGAAAATAAAGAGCCGGTTAAGACCCCAATTTTAACACCATCCATATATTGAGTATTTTCAACGAATGCAAGATTACCAACAAATAAGCTCATTGTAAAACCAATTCCTGTTAAAATAGAAACACCATACAAACTTAACCAATTAGAGTTATTTGGTGCTTCTGCAAATTTTAATTTAATTGATACGTATGAAAACAGTAAAACACCTATTTGTTTTCCAAAAAACAAACCACATAAAATACCCAAAGGCACAGGAGCCATTAAACTTGATAATGATAAACCTTCTAAACTAACTCCTGCATTTGCAAAAGCAAATAATGGCATTATCATAAATGCTACATAAGGAGAAATTGCATGCTCTATGTTAACCAATAAAGAAAAATCTTTTTCTTTTAATCTATGTGGAATTGTGGTTGCTAGTAAAACACCGGCAATAGTGGCATGTATTCCTGATTTATAAGTAAAGAACCACATAAACAAACCAATAATTAAATAGGGTGTAAAAATTTTAATGGATAATTTATTTAGAATTAAAAGTAAAATGTAACTTATTAAAATTAGACTTAAGTATGAAATGCTTAAATCTCCAGAATAGAAAAAAGCTATAATTAAAATTGCTCCAAGGTCATCGATAATAGCTAATGCTGTTAGAAAAATTTTAAGTGATATTGGAACTCTAGACCCCAATAATGATAATATACCTAAAGAAAAAGCAATATCTGTAGCCGATGGTATAGCCCATCCATTCATTGTTTCTGAATTTCCCCAATTAATAAAAATATAAAAAAGAGCAGGGACTAGCATGCCGCCTACAGCCGCTATAATTGGCAATAAAGCTTGCTTGATATTTGAAAGCTCACCTTGAATAAATTCTCTTTTTATTTCCAAAGTAACAAAAAAGAAAAAAATTGCCATCAACGCGTCATTAATCCAATGATGTACTGAAAGTTTTAAACCAAAATTATTTATACCAATAAAAAGATATTGTTCTAATGTATGAAAATAAAATTCACTTAATGAACTATTACTAATTATTAAAGCAAATATAGCAGCAATTAATAAAATTAAGCCACTTGCAGCCTCAAGTTTAAAGAACCATTTAAAAGGTTTTGAAAGGTGTCTAATCATAATTAAATCAAATCTTTAATAAATAATTTAATATCCTTCAATATTTCAAATAAACTAAAAAGTAAAATCTCTAATTTAGGAAATACTTTATACAAAGGTGCTTTAAAAGTATCGAGAATAATAATTAATCCAACAAATGATATAATCAGTACTAAAATTAAAGAGAGAAATTTACTAAAAGTAAATTTTTTTTCATTTTGATATTTAACAAGAGATTTTTCTTTTTTATTAATTATTTCATCAATTTCTTTTGTTAGGTTCTTTTTGGATTTTTTTAATTTAATATCATTGTCTTTATCTTTAATTATATTTTTCGTTTTAGGTGCATCTTTAATTTTATCTGGAGAAATTAAATCATTTTTTAGCTGAATATTATGTTTATAGAACCATATATGATTGCAAGAACCACACTGTATCGTTCTACCTTCCGAAGGTATTAACTCTGAATTAACCTGAAATTTTTTATTACAATTAATGCAGTTTATAATCATCTCATTTTTATATCAGATTCTAATAAAAAAACCTTTATTTTACTAATCTTTATACTTTGAAATGTTTAATAAGTACTGTATTAGTAATCCATAATTCGGAGTGTAGCGCAGCCTGGTAGCGCATCTGGTTTGGGACCAGAGGGTCGCAGGTTCGAATCCTGCCACTCCGACCATCTTATATGAAAAAAGCAAAAATATATATTCCAAATAAAAGCCCCATGCAATCAGGTTTGGGTAAAAATGATGAATGGATTTTAGAGTTTGAAACCAAAGATCCTACTAAAAATCCATTAATGGGTTGGGAGAGCTCATCTGATACACTCACAGAAGTTAAATTAAAATTTTCATCTAAAGAACTTGCTATTAATTATGCTAAAAAAAAAAAGATAGATTATGAAATTATTGAACCCAAAAAACGTAAAACAATAATTAAATCTTACTCTGATAATTTCTTAAAATAATGTTTAAATTTTTCACTCAAAAAAAATGGTTATTATGGAGTATATTTGGATCTCTCTTTATTTTGATTTCAACATGGTATCAAGTACAGTTGGATGTTAAAATTAACGAATGGTTTGGTGATTTTTATGATACATTACAAAAAGCTCTCACAACTCCGAATTCAGTAACTGAAACTGAATTTATTGGTTACTTGTTTACATTTGCAAAAATTGCAGCTTTATGGGTATTAATAGCTGTATTTACAGGATTTTTTACAAGTCACTGGGTTTTTAGATGGAGAACATCAATGGCTCAATATTATCACGAACAATGGCTTAGAGCTAGATTAACTGAAGGAGCCTCACAAAGAGTTCAAGAAGACACACTAAAATTTGCAAGAATTATGGAAGGTTTGGGTACTGGGTTACTTGATAGCTTAATGACATTAATTGCATTTACTCCAATTTTATGGGGTCTTTCAAAACAAATTGATGTCTTACCCTGGATTGGTGAAGTGGATCATGCTCTTGTTTGGGTAGCTATTATTTCAGCATTAGGGGGTACATTGCTCTTAGCAGCTGTTGGTATAAAATTGCCTGGTATTGAATATGACATTCAAAAAGAAGAAGCTGGATATAGAAAAGAATTAGTCCATGGTGAGGATGACCCAATAAGAGCAGCGCCACCAACAATAGGACAATTATATAATAGAGTTAGAGGCATTCATTATAAATCTTATTTTCATTACTTATACTTTAACACAGTTAAGTGGAGTTACTTCCAAGGAATGGTTATAGTTCCATACCTAGCATTAGCACCTACAATTGTTACAGGAGCTATTACATTAGGATTTGTTCAACAAATAACTAGAGCATTTGGAAGGGTAGAGGGTTCATTGCAATATTTAGTTAAAAGCTGGTCTACAATCGTTGAATTAATATCGGTATGGAAAAGATTAAGAGAATTCGAAATAAATTTAGAAAATACCCCTTTAGCTCAAACAATAAAATAATGAATTTAGATAAAAAATACGAAGATTTAGTTTTGAATGTTTCTATTAAAGCTGCTTTAGCGTCATACTATTTTATTGGTAAAAATGATAAAATAAATGCTGATAAGGCTGCTGTTGATAGTATGAGAACTGAACTTAATAAAATAAACATGAATGGTAAAGTTGTGATTGGTGAAGGTGAATTAGATGAAGCTCCAATGCTTTATATAGGGGAAAGGTTAGGTACTAATACTGGGCCAGAAATAGATATTGCGGTTGATCCATTAGAGGGTACTAATTTTGTAGCTAATAATTTACCTGGTGCACTTTCGGTTATAGCAATTTCAGCTAAAAATAACTTATTTAATGCACCAGAGACATATATGCAGAAAATAGCATCTAATGTTAATCAAAAAGATGTTGTTGATTTAGACTTTTCTATAAAAAAAAATATTTTTAACCTCGCTGAATTTAAGAATAAAAAGCCAGAAAATCTTACAGTTTGTCTTTTAGATCGCCCTAGACATAATGATATTATAAATGATTTAAAAGATCTTAACGTTAATCTAAAACTAATAACTGATGGAGATGTCTCCGGTGCTCTATTGGTTACAGATAATAAATATGGAGTAGATTTATTTATTGGAATTGGTGGAAGTCCTGAAGGTGTGTTGGCTGCATCCGCTCTTGATGCTTACAATTGTTCTTTTCAAGGTAGATTTCTATTTAAATCAGAAGATGAAAAAATAAGAGCTAAAAAAATGGGTATTTTAGATCTAGAAAAAAAATATGAATTAAATGAAATTGTTATGGGAGACTCAATTTTTTGCGCAACTGGTATAACAAATGGAGATATGGTTTCAGGTATTTCAGTTGAAAAAAATGAATTTACCTCTGAAACTCTAATTACACATAAATCTACAGGGCTAAAAAAGATAATCAAAAATAGGCAAAAAATTTGATGCTCTCTGTTTCCGGTAAGAACTGGGAAGAAATTAAAATTAACAATAGAATTGTTGAACAACTAAAGAATGAAAAAAAATTTTCAGAAATTGTTTCTAAATTAATTATATCAAATAATTTTGATGAATTAGAGATTAATACAATAAATGAAAAAATTCCTTTTCAAAATCCCTTTAAAAATAGCGATGATTTTATACAAGCATCAACCATTTTAGAAGATTCTATAAATAATAATGACAAGATCATAATATTAGGTGATTATGATGTTGATGGTTGTGTCTCAACTTCTCTTTTAGTCAATTTTCTTAATGAATTAAATTATAAATTTTTTTCTTATTATATACCTAATAGATTTAATGACGGTTATGGTGCAGGTTTAGATTTAGTTAAAAATTTAGAACAACAAAAACCAAACTTAATTATTTTAGTTGATTGTGGTTCCACATCAAATAGTTCAATTAATTACTTAAAATCCAAAAATATAAAAACAATAATCATTGATCATCATGAAATACACAAACCTTATCCTAAAGCTAATTGTATTATCAATCCAAAAAAAATAATTGATTATTCTTCTTATAATTATGTTTGTGCATCTTTTTTAGTTTACTTTTTTATTGACAAATTTATTAAAAAAAAAAAATTAAAGATTAATTTTACAAAGAATTTACCTTATGTATTGCTCTCTACGATTGCTGACGTGATGCCTTTAAGAAAATTAAATAGAATTTTAGCTTTAGAAGTTTTTAATAATAAACAAATTAATTTTTTTTTTAGTCAATTTTTAGAAATTAATAAAATCAATAGACCGCTAGAAATAGATGATCTTGGATATTTAATCTCGCCAATTTTAAACTCTGCTGGTAGATTGGGTGACCCAAATAAAGTTGTTGATTTATTAACCTCAAAAGACTCCACTTATAAAGAAAATATTATAAAAATACTTATTGATACTAATGAAAAAAGAAAAAAAATTGAGAACGATTCTTTAAATCAAATCAATTTATCGAAATTAAAAGAAAATCCATGTAACGTTTTAGTTTTATCTAAAATAATATTTAATGAGGGTATAATTGGAATAATTGCCGCCAGGTTAAAAGAATATTTTAACAAACCATCAATCGTTATAACAAAAACAAAAAAAGGCTATAAGGCATCAGCTAGATCTACTTTAAATTTTAATATAGGTAAATTTATTAAAGAAGCATTAGATAAGAATTTATTATTGAAAGGTGGTGGCCATAATTTGGCAGCTGGATTTAGTATTGATAAATCTAAAATTAAAGAGTTTGAAAAGTTTATTAATAATAAATTTAAGGAAAATAATATCTTTATTAATAATAAATATATATCAAAAATCTCATTGAATGCTGTAAATGTGGATTTTTATAATGATTTAAAAAAATTAGCACCGTTTGGATCAGGAAATCCAAACCCTATTTTTTTAATAGAAAATGTAAAAATAATAAAACCTCAAATTTTAAAAGATAAGTACGTTTCATTTTTTATAAAATCTAAATTTGGAAAATTAATACAGGGTTTTTCATTTAATATTTTAGAATCAGCAATAAAGAGAACTTTATTGTATAATAAAAAGGAATTAAGTTTAATTGTTCAAATAAAAGAGAATAATTGGAAAAATAAAAAGAAGCTTCAATTAATACTATTGGATATAATTGATTTATCTAATAAAACTTGATTAATAATAGTTTTTACAATAAAAAACAGCTTTTTGGTCCCTTCGTCTATCGGTTAGGACACGTGGTTTTCATCCTCGAAAGAGGGGTTCGATTCCCCTAGGGACCGCC
>Ga0209631_10004101_pt1 | contig 16295 bp, 12 predicted proteins | sample COG_08_FD_184752 | JGI IMG/M metagenome (GOLD analysis project Ga0209631, IMG submission 184752) | Pelagic Microbial community sample from North Sea - COGITO 998_met_08 (SPAdes) (version 2) | ecosystem: Environmental > Aquatic > Marine > Neritic zone/Coastal water | place: Helgoland, sampling...
AGCGGAAGAAACAGCGGAAGAAACAGCGGAAGAAACAGCGGAAGAAACAGCGGAAGAAACAGCGGAAGAAACAGCGGAAGAAACAGCGGAAGAAACAGCAGAGGAAACAGCGGAAGAAACAGCAGAGGAAACAGCGGAAGAAACAGCAGAAGAAACAGCGGAAGAAACAGCAGAGGCAGCAGAAGCAGCAGAGGCAGCAGAAGCAGCAGAAGCAGCAGAAGTAACAACAATTGAAACACATGAAAACCCTATAACAGGAGTTTCCTATAGAGTTCAAGTTTTAGCAGCTCACAAAACGGTTGATGCAAAATACATCAAAAAAAGATACAACGGATACAACAATAAATTAAATCTAGACAACCACGAAGGATGGGTTAAATACACAACAGACGGTGTAAACACTTATAAAGGAGCAAGAGACACTAGAAACGGCGTTCAGAAGTATGACTTCCCCGGACCTTTTGTAACTGCTTATAACAGCGGAGAGAGAATCACTGTTCAAGAGGCATTAATGCTAAGTTCTCAAAAATGGGTTAAATAAAACCATTTCACAACAAACAAGAAAAAACCTCCAATATCGGAGTTTTTTTTTGCTCAATTAATTTTTAAACAAAAAAAGGTCGCTCCACTAGAAACGACCTTTTTAAAGTTTAAGTAATCTATTTATTATCTTTTCGGACGAGGTTCATCAGAAACAGAAACCTTTTTTCTACCTTTTCTTCTTCTAGCGTTTATAATCTTTCTACCATTCTTAGTAGACATTCTTAATCTAAACCCGTGCTTGTTCTTTCTCTTTCTATTTGAAGGTTGAAACGTTCTTTTCATTGTATTTTGTTTAAGCTACACCATAAAGGTGCACCAAATTTTGGATTGCAAAAATATACCTTTTTTTATATTTACAAAAGTAATTTCAAATTTATTAAAAATAAAATTAACATGCGGGAAAATATAAATACAATTCCATGACAGCATAACCAATAAATATATAGTAGATTCGTTGCCGATTATGGCGCCATTTGGTAAAAAAAATAAAGAAGAAAAAGTTAAACTTAAAAAAGGAGCGGTTAAGAGAGCGTTTAGAGTATTTCGATATATAAAACCATATCGTTTCACTTTTTTTATTGGTTTATTTTTCTTGGTTCTATCTAGTATTACTACTATGGGATTTCCATACTTGATTGGATCCTTCTTTGGAACTACTCCTGGTGCAGAAAATGAGGGGTTCAGTATAGACAACATGCAAAGCAGTACTGTAATAGTCACTTTATTATTTGGAGTTTTTGTTGCAAATGCAATATTCAGTTTTTTTAGAGTATACTTATTTAGTTTAGTTACTGAAAGATCTTTGCAAGACCTTAGAAATGCAGCATTTAAACAACTAATCTTCTCTCCTATTTCATTCTATGATAAAAATAAAGTTGGAGAACTAAGCAGTCGTATTGCAACCGACATAAACCTCCTTCAAGAACTATTAATGACTACTATTGCTGAATTTATAAGGCAGTGGATAACGGTTTTCATCTCCATTTTCTTCATTGCTTATGTTTCCTTAAAATTGTCTGGGATAATGCTAGCAACAGTTCCTTTAGTTGCAATATTAGCAGTGATCTTTGGTAAAAAGATTAAAAAATTATCCAAGCAAGCCCAAGATGCATCTGCCGATTCCAATACTATATTACAGGAAACTTTAATGGGCATTAAAAATGTAAAAAGTTTCACAAATGAAGCTTTTGAAATTATTCGCTTTAATACGACTACAGAATCTATAAAAAACCTTTCGATACGTGGCGCAATATTTCGTGGACTATTTGCTGCATTCATTATAATTGGGATGTTTGGTGCGGTTACAATTGTAATTTGGCAAGGGGTAAATATGACCAATACTGGAGAACTTCAAATGCATGACTTCATTCGTTTTATATTATTTACAATTTTCCTTGGCGCATCATTTGGAGGCATTAGCAGTATGTTCGGAACAATTCAAAAAGCCATTGGTGCAACTGAAAGGTTAATGGACTTATTAGATGACACGAATGAAAAGCAAGAAAATGAAACAGAATTGAATCACACCCTTAAAGGAAATGTAGTATTTAAAGACATTAACTTTCACTATGAGACAAGGCCAGATATAAACGTTATCAATAATTTGAATTTTGAAATAAAAGAAGGACAAACTACGGCAATTGTAGGTCCTTCAGGAGCTGGAAAATCTACTATTTCTTCTTTATTATTACGTTTCTATGAACCAACAAAAGGAAGTATCTTATTTGACAACATTCCAAGTTCGGACTTTAACAGAAGGGAGCTGAGAAATCAAATGGCTATTGTTCCGCAAGAGGTGCTATTATTTGGAGGCACAATAGAAGAAAACATTGCTTATGGAAATCCAAAGGCAACCTTTGAAGAAATCGAAAATGCTGCAAAACAAGCAAATGCATTCGATTTCATTAAAGAATTCCCTGAAGGCTTTAAAACAATGGTTGGCGATAGAGGGGTTCAGTTATCTGGTGGACAAAAACAAAGAATTGCCATTGCTAGGGCAGTTTTGAAAAATCCAAAAATTTTAATACTGGATGAAGCAACCAGTTCGCTTGATTCAGAATCAGAAAAACTAGTGCAAGATGCCTTAGAAAAGTTGATGATCGGGAGAACATCCTTTGTCATAGCGCATCGATTATCGACCATAAAAAACGCAGATAAGATCCTCGTGGTCGACAAAGGTGCTATAGTAGAGGCTGGAACACATCAAGAACTTTCTAACAATGAAGGTATTTATGCGAAGCTTAGCAGTATTCAGTTCGAACAAAATTAAATAACGTATAATAATTACATCGATACGGATATTCTTTCTAGCATTTTATTCTAAATTTTCATTAGCAGATTTATATCATGGCCACAACTTTGGATTACCGCATTGCTCTGATAAATCTTGTATCATGCAAGACGCAACCAAAACCATTAAAACAATTGACAATGTCAAACTAAACCTTTGTAATTCTTGGAAGAAGAAAATTGGTTTTTAATAAGTACTAGAAACGTTTAGTTCTGACACCGCACTAAACTGTGACTATTTGACCCACAAAATGATACGTCCTGCCAATTATTATTTTGGTAGCTGATTTAAAATTTCAAAACTAGGATCCAACAACCCATTAAATTTAACACGGTAATGGTGATTAAAGGCTTCTAATACCTCTATGTTATTTTCTTTTAAAATAGCTTGATTAGAAAGTAAATCAAAAAATTTCTGATCATCCAAGCTCAATAATAATGGATTCGTGTCAGATTTAAACACCCCTATTTCAATACCAATTTCATAATAACTCTTCAAATCTAACATTACATTTTTCTGAAAAACCGCAACTTTTCTCCAAATTTTTGGGTAACTCTCTTTTATTTGAAGTAATAGCTTGTTGGACACATCAAAAATTTGTACACAAAAAAACAACATAGCTTTGCGATAACGTTCCGTATAAGCTAATGTTATATTTTCTAAAACAGTTTGGTATTCAGAAATTACATTCAACTTATAAGTTATAGCCGCTTCAATTATTTCTTCTTTGGATGAGAAATGATTGTAAATAGTTGTTTTACTCATTCCCAAATCCTTTGCCATTTTGGACATGGAAAAATTTTCTACACCATTATTCTGGAAATATACCATAAATCGAACCGTATGCTTTTCTTTTATTTCGCGATCCTTATAACGGTATCTTTCAATCGATTTTCTTCCCATCATTCCAATTCAAAAGGAATTTTAGACTCAATTAATCCATTAAATTTAATCTTAAAATGATCATTGAAAGCCTTCCTTATAGTAAGATTATTTTTAATTAAAAATCTTTGATTGAATAACAATTCGAAAAACAAACGATCTTCTCTTGCTAATAATTTTGGGCTTACTTTTACAAAAGCACCACTTGCCATACCCTCTTCATAATACCTAACTAACCCTTTCATAGCAGCATCTTGAAAATTACTAATCAATGCCCATACATCAGGATATAACTCCTTCAAGTCATCAATAATTAATAATGATATATCATACAGTTGCTGTGTATAATACTGAATAGCTTTATAATACCTTTCGACAAAGCCTAATTGATAATCAAATAGTATTTTATGAAAATCCTTAATCGAATCCATTTTTAAACGAACAGCAAACTCTACTATTTCATCTTTAGAGGAGAAGTGATTGTAAATAGTACCTTTACTTATTCCCAAGTATTCAGCCATTTTCTCCATATTAATTTCACGAATACCATATTCTTGAAAATAAGGCATAGCATTATTAATCCACTTCTTTCTTTTTTCTAAATCACTACTTCTCGTTTTATTTAATGACTTTCTTCCCACCGTTTATATAGATTTACACTTCAAATATAGATTTTTATAAGATTAAAATTCATTCAAACAGTATAATTCGTAATTTCGCCCAGCTAATAATTATATGAAATGAGTACAATTTATTTAGATTTTGAAAAACCAATCGAAGAGTTAAGCGAACAAATCGCTAAAACCAAGGAAATTGGAGAAAAGGGAAAGGTTGACATTACCAATACTTTAACAGAACTGGAGAATAAACTGGAAAACACCACCAAAGATATTTACGATAATCTTACGCCATGGCAACGGGTTCAAGTAAGTCGTCATGCAGAAAGACCCTATACGCTAGATTATATTAAAGGGATTACGGATGGAGAATTTTTAGAACTCCATGGTGATCGAAACGTTAAAGATGACAAAGCAATGGTAGGTGGCCTTGGAATGATTGATGGAAAATCAGTCATGTTTATCGGGCAGCAGAAAGGTAGAAATACAAAGCAACGTAAATTCAGAAACTTTGGAATGGCGAATCCCGAAGGGTACCGAAAAGCACTTCGCTTAATGAAACTTGCCGAAAAGTTTAACAAACCTGTTGTATGTTTAATTGATACTCCCGGAGCATTTCCTGGATTAGAAGCAGAAGAAAGAGGACAAGGCGAAGCGATTGCGAGAAATCTTTATGAAATGATGGTGCTAAAAGTTCCTATCATTTGCGTTATAATAGGTGAAGGTGCTTCTGGTGGTGCCTTGGGTATTGGCATCGGAGACAAAGTATTAATGCTAGAAAATACATGGTATTCTGTTATTTCTCCTGAATCATGTTCGTCTATTCTTTGGAGAAATTGGGACAACAAAGAAAAAGCAGCTGAAGCACTAAAACTTACTGCCAAGGACATGTTTAAAAACAAATTAATTGATGGAATAATTAAGGAGCCTTTGGGTGGTGCGCATACCAATCCAGAAAAAATGCAGAAAAAATTAAAGACCGAATTAAAAAAACACATCAATAAACTGTCTGAAATACCTATTGACAAATTGGTTGAAAGCAGAATTGAAAAATTTTGTGACATGGGAGTTTATAAAAAATAGATTTCTTAAATTAAAAAAAACTTAAAAGCCACTAAAGAAAAATCTTTAGTGGCTTTTTTTTGACTTTACTAACAATTGTTAATAACCTTAGTCAATAACTTTTCATAGCATTAATTATGGAAAACATCGATCATGATACTTGTTAAATATATATTTGTACTGTGACTGAACAGATTGGAAAAATTATAGATAATGCAGGTAAAACAAGAAAAATTGGAAATGCTATGCCTTCCAATTTTACTGAAGGAGGAAAATTACCACCCCAAGCAGTTGAGCTTGAAGCTGCTGTTCTTGGAGCATTGATGCTTGAAAAAGGTCCTGTCAATGATATTATAGATATTCTTAAGCCAGAGAGCTTTTATAAACAAGCACATCAAAAAATATTCGGTGTGATTCGAGATTTATTTGGAGATTCTGAACCTATTGATATTCTAACGGTTACACAAAAATTACGTTCTAAAGGTGAATTAGATGAAGTTGGAGGGCCTTATTTAATTAGCCAACTTACAAATAGAGTTGCTTCTGCGGCTCACGCTGAAGCACATGCAAGAATTATTTCTCAAAAACATATATTAAGAGAACTTATTAGAATATCAGGAACTGTTATTCAAAAGGCTTACGACGAAACAACAGATGTTTTTGACTTGCTAGATGAATCAGAAGCTGAATTATTCAAAGTTGCTGAAGGAAACCTTCGTAAAAATCATGACACCATGTCTCAATTAATGAGAATGGCTGTTGAAGGAATCGAAGATGCAATGAGCCGAGAAGATGGTATTAGTGGAATCCCTTCTAGTTTTACTGCCTTAGACCGAGTAACCTCTGGATGGCAAAAATCGGACATGGTTGTTTTAGCCGCTCGTCCCGGTATGGGAAAAACTGCTTTCGTCTTATCAATGGCTAGAAATGCCGCTGTTGACCATAATAAAGCGGTTGCATTCTTTTCACTAGAAATGAGTTCCGTGCAGTTGGTCAATCGTTTAATTTCTGGTGAAGCAGAAATTGGAGCAAGCGATATACGTAAAGGTAATTTATCCAAAGATGAATTTTCTAAACTATTTGAAAGAACAAAAAAACTAGCAGAAGCACCTTTATTTATTGATGATACTCCTGCCCTATCTGTTTTTGAATTACGCGCAAAATGTAGAAGATTAAAACAGCAACACGATATTCAAATGGTTGTAATCGATTATCTTCAATTAATGTCAGCTGGCGGGAATGGCGGGAATCGTGAACAAGAAATTAGTGCTATTTCAAGATCTATAAAGGAAATTGCAAAAGAATTAGATATTCCAATTATTGCATTGTCTCAATTAAGTCGTTCTGTAGAAACACGTGGTGGAGATAAACGTCCTATGCTTTCTGATTTACGTGAATCTGGTGCAATTGAACAGGATGCAGATATTGTTTGCTTTATTTACCGTCCAGAGTATTACGGCCTTACTGAATGGGCAGACAATACTCCATGTAATGGACAAGGAGAAATTATCATAGCAAAACATAGAAACGGTTCTTTAGAAGATGTTCGATTACGCTTTATTGGAAAGTTTGCTAAATTCGAAAACCTCGATACTTTTGACAATGGTGCTGACTTTAACCCTATGCTTCCTAATCCAGATTTCGATACCGACGGAGGAGGGTTTAGAACTGTTCAATCTAAAATGAATGAAGATGCTGAAGATACCTTCCCCTCTGACTTCTTAGAAGATAGTGAAGAAGAAAGCCCATTCTAACAAAACATAATCAAAATATATTCGTTAACTATTACAATAGTTATTATTACCGATTTATAAGTGAGAAAAATTCTATTCATATTATTTTTAATTGTCTTTACTTTTAAAATTTCTGCAAGTTCAATTCTAATCCCAATGGGAGATGGGGGACAAAAAAATCATCTTAAAGCTTACGGAATCGCATTTTGGATATTACAAAATGACATAGAAGTCGAATGGCTTTTAAATTACAGAGGTGGAAGCTTTTTGATTAAGCATTACAAAACCATTGAAGAAGAATGTATTATCCGCGGAGTCACCTATGAGGTTATTGCCGATATTCAAGCTCAGAAAATAAAAAGTGAAATTGCTGATCCCGAAGTAAATCAAGAAATCGTAAAACTAGAAAAAGCTCCGAAAATTGCCGTTTATACTCCAGGCGGAAAACAACCATGGGATGATGCTGTTACAATGGTTTTAGCTTACGCTGAAATTCCATATGATAAAGTTTATGACCGCGAAGTAATTGCTGGAGAAATGATAAAGTATGACTGGCTGCACTTACACCATGAAGATTTCACAGGGCAATATGGCAAGTTTTATCGTAATTATAAAAACGCAGAATGGTATCGTCGACAACAAAAGGAAACGGAAGGAATGGCAGCAGAATTAGGTTTTGAAAAAGTATCTCAACTTAAGTTAGGTGTAGCTAACAAAATAAAAGAATTTACGGCCGGTGGCGGCTTTTTGTTTACCATGTGTTCTGGTACAGATAGTTATGACATAGCATTAGCAGCTGAAGGATTGGATATTTGTGATTATATGTATGACGGAGATCCTGCTGACCCAGCAGCTCAGTCTAAACTAGATTTTAACAACACGTTTGCATTTAAAGATTTTGTATTAAAATCAAATCCTTTGGAATATGAGTTCTCAAGTATTGACGCTACTATTTCTCATAGAAGTCCAGAAAGTCAAGACAAATTTTCATTATTTGAATTTTCTGCAAAGTGGGATGTTGTACCTACAATGCTTTGCCAAAGCCACACAGGCATTGTAAAAGGGTTCATGGGACAAACAACCGACTTTTACACAAAGTACATTAAATCCGATGTATTAATTATGGGAGAAAACAAAGCTTTAGGCACTGCTCGTTATATTCATGGGGAATACGGCAAGGGGCAATGGACTTTCTATGGTGGCCACGATCCTGAAGATTTTAGACATTATGTAAATGACCCTCCAACTGATTTAAATTTATTTCCAAACTCGGCTGGATATAGGTTGATATTGAATAACATCCTTTTTCCTGCTGCCAAAAAGAAAAAACAGAAAACCTAGGAATTTTTCTTTCATAGAAATGCTGTTATTATTTACCTTAAAGAAATTAAAACAAGTCTATTCTGGTTGATTTTAATCCTATTGATTATGGCAAATATAATCTTAACTGCAAAGACTGACGCTCCTAAAATATTTGGACATAGAGGCTGTAGAGGTATTCTGCCTGAAAACTCCATAAATGGATTTGAAAAAGCTATTAATCTGGGTGTAGATGGTATTGAGTTTGATGTGGTATTAAACAAAGACAAACAGATTGTAATTTCGCACGCACCCTATATGGAGCAGAAGTATTGTTTGCTGCCGGATGGAAGAAGAATTGAGCAAGAAAAAGAATTTAATCTTTTTCAAATGACGCAAATGGAAATAGAACAATTTGATTGTGGCTCTAAATATCACCCAAATTTTCCGGAACAAAAGAAATTAAAGACATACAAACCTCTCTTGCAAGAATTATTTGATAAAATAGATTTTAGTGAGGTTATGCTTCTTTTCGAGATTAAATCTGAAAAAAGATATTATGGAAAGTATCAACCTGAACCTAATGAATATGTCGATATCATTCTAAAAGAGGTTAGTAATTATGTACATAGGGAAAATATTGTTTTCATGTCTTTTGACGCAAATATTATTAACGAGTTACACAAACGAGCTCCACAATATAAACTAGTCTACCTGACTTACGCCCCATTTAAATCAGTCAAGAGCAGCATTAAAGACTTAACTATCCAGCCTTACGCGATAGGAATGTACAACCCAACAATTTCTAAAAGAGAAATAATAAAAGCACATGAATTAGGCATCGTAGTTTTTGCTTGGACAGTTAACTCCTACAAAGATTTTGAGCGACTAAAACGATACGGAATAGATGGAATTATTACTGATTATCCTGGAGCATTTATCAAAAGATAATCTAAAACGGTCAAATGAAAAAGATTAATGCCAGATACAAAGGAAATCCAAAAGCAACATAAACTGCTAATCTATCTGATTTGGAATGTTTGATACAATGTTTTCTAGTTTGTTGTGTTAATTTTTGACGAATATGCTGTCTAAATACAAAACCTAGTCCAACTCCAGCAGCCCCACATATAGCATGTGTAATGTTTCCATAAAAAATATTTTGCAATAAACTGGACAATGAATTATAATACAAGGGTACAAAGACCATCAAAACAGGTAAGAAAATCCAAATACCAAATTGAACTCCGCGGAGAGTGATAAAATAATCTTCAAACATACTTCTAGTTTTCACATATCTTCCTTCTGCCAGAACGACAAACATAACCCCGGAATAAGTCATTAATATAGGCGTAAAACCATGACCTATTAGTAACAGTAACCTATGAAATAAAACATACATAAAAAATGAAACCAAGGTTGCTATCAGAAAGCGATACGAACCAATCACTTTTTCTAAATATGTTCCTAACACCCAAATTATAATAAGGTTAAATACTAAATGAATTATTGACGAAACAGTATCAAAACCATGCTGAAAAGGAATTGTTAACCGGACAAAAATATTTACTGCCGGCCCATCTCCTACTCCATAAAGAGCCTTCAATTCAGGAATAAAAATAGTAATTGTGGTAATAATAACCATACAAGCTGCTAAAATGTACGAAACATAGGTTTTCAATCGAATATCACCTCTTATATCATCAAACATTATACAGTCACTATTTTTAAATCATTAATATAAAGTAAATACTTTTCGATATGCGTATATCCCATTTCTTCCAACAGATTTCCATACTCCGTTATTTGTAAAGTATGCTTTGTTAATGGTTTACCTGTTTTATAATCAATAACAATTGCATGCAAACCTTTCGAAATAACTTTATCTGGAATATAAAAATGACCCGATTTCGAAATTATTTCTTGTTCATTGTATACCTCACTAGAGGAATTAAACCAGCTAGCTACCTGAGGAATATTAAATAACTTATTTATCAAAACAATAATTTCTGATTTGATAGAACTTGGCACTATGCCTTTTTTTTCTAACTGATTTGCCACTGCCTCAATATCATTTTTACTATTAACTTCAGAAAGAACAGCATGAATGGCAATTCCTTTTTCCCTTTCACTAATTGTATTAAATTCTTCGATATGTGCATTTCTATCAAAGCTAAGGTTTAAGCTCTCTCTTTTTGAAATGACCTCCACCCCTTTTACAAAATCTTCCTGCTGTTTACGCTTCTTTTTATTTGGTTCCAATTCACCGGAAACAAACTCCTTGGTATCCTCATTAAAATCGGAGTGACTAGCAACCTGATTAATTATTTTAGAAGTCACACTACCTTTACTTCTTGGCTCTTCTAATAGAATATGTAATCTCTCAATCGCTCTGGTAAATGCAACATAATATAGATTTAAGTTATCCAGAACAGCTTCCTCCTCTTCTTTCTCGGCTATTTTTTCCAAATTATAATTTTTCAGACTAGACTTCGTAAGAGGAGTTATGTACTTCGGTAAATTTAAATCATCTAATTTCTCATGCTCAATCCACGTTAAATTTGACATCCCAGGGTTTGTGTTTTGCCATTTTGCGAAAGGAATTATAACCACTGGAAATTGAAGACCTTTAGATTTATGAATGGTCATTATTTGAATTGCATTATCTACACTCCCAAGATTAACGGAAATTGATTCTTTTTTATTTTCATAAAACTCAACAAATAATTGAATACTAGAAGTATTTCTGTTCAAATAATGATGCACAGTGTTTAATAACTGATCCAGAAAAGGATCATATCGATTCATCTTAAAACTTTGAATCAAGTAGATAATTTTATCATATAAATTGAGAGACAGGTAATAAGTTTGCTTAAATATTGGATGCCGCTCTGACAAGTATTTTTTTAGGTCAATTCCCTTAGTGTAGAAATCGTTCTTCCTATCTGGGATTCTCCAGTTATCATATTCCTTTGTTAACGAAGGGTCCTCTTTTAGGTAATCTAGACATTTTATTGCTGCATGCTCGTTTTTATCATCTCCAAAAGCCTGTAAAAATGAGACGAGAAAAGAAACATCTGTAGAACTTCCAAGAACAATGCTATCTGATGAAACAACGGGACAACCTTGTTCTTTTAAAAACGCAGCGATAGTCATTCCATCACTTTTACTTCTAACAAGAAGTGCAATATCTCCATCCGAAAAGCCATCAGATTTTGCTTGTTTGACGTATTGTAAAACATTTTGGCACACGATTTCTGCTGGACTTTCAATGTCTTTTCCAATTATTTTAGCATTAACAAAACCCGTTTGTTTTTTAATTATATTTTGTGAAGAGTCCTTGTAGATCTTTTGAATCTGTTCATTTTCACCAACCGCTAAAGCTTCAAACAGCCAGTTATTAAACTGAACAATAGCAGATGCTGATCGATAGTTATTCTCTAAAACTTTTCTCGTTGCCGAATAATTAAAAACAGTGTTAATTTCGTCTAAATAAGTAAACTCTCCTTCAACTTTTGGCAGGTTAACAAACTGATATACATCTCCGTTTCTCCACCTATAGATTGCTTGTTTCGCATCTCCTACAATCAAGTTTTTATTACCCTCTGATAAAGAGTCATAAACCAACGGAACTAAATTGGTCCATTGCAGACTAGATGTATCTTGAAACTCATCTATTAAATAGTTTTTATATCGAGCTCCTATTTTTTCGTAAATAAAAGGAGCAGGTTCATTTATTACAATTTTGCTAATAACCTCATTAAAATCGCTTATAAAAACAATATTATTCTCCGATTTAACTTTAAATAAAATCTGATGAATCGAGTTCAATAATGAAAAGCCTACTAGTTGTTTATTGAATTCTTTTGCAAAGTTCAATTCATCATTGATTTTGATCAATTTTTCCATTTCACCCTGTAAAGGTGAAATAATAGGTCTAACTAAACTTTCTGTTTTTGGAGTATACCAAGTTTCTTCGCGGTATTGTTTTGTAGTGGGGTCTGTTAATGTAAATTCATCTTTCGTTAAATACTTATTTATCAAAGCTCCCCATCCACTGCTCATCTTTCCTTTAAAGAAATCTATACCTAAACCTTGACTTGACAATAACTCAACTATTTTAGAAATCGAAATTTCCACTTCAAGAATTAACTTTTTCTCATTGTCTTTTACTTTTTTTCCTAAATCAGAGAAAAAAGTAAGATCATGTTTTTCAAAATATGCTAATGGAATTCTTGTTTTTTCATTTTTAAGAATATTTGTTAAACGCAACAATTGTTTCTCTATGTCACCTTTATTGCTATCTTCAATCAATTGTTCCGAAAATCGAATTAAATATCTTGTAAGTTCCTTATCAGCTCCAATATTATTCAGCAAAACACCTATGCTTCTTTGTAAAAAAGAATCTATATCCGTTTCTATTTCAAAACTGAGGCTTAAATCCAATTCCCTTGCAAACGAACGAATAATTCGATGGACAAATTTATCAATCGTTAAAATATTAAAGTCTCCATATTGATGAATAATATTCTTATAGGCTTTGCTAGATTTATTAATTAATTCAGGCTTCTTAATGCCCGTAGAAGTAACAAAATCTTGCATCATTTTCGCATCTGCATCTTTGGATAATTGAAGTAACGCATCCAACACGCGTTCTTTCATTTCTGTAGCTGCTTTATTGGTAAATGTAATTGCCAATATTTGCCTAAATTCATTTGGATTATCGCTTTTCAGAACAATCGAAATATATTCTTTTACAAGTGTATAGGTTTTTCCGGACCCAGCTGAAGATTGATATATTTTAAAAGGTTTTTCTTGGGGGGAAGCATACATGGTTGTAAGTTAGAATTTTTTTTTAATTATACAATAAATTTAAAGTGGCTATAGCCTCGGAAATACATGAATTTGAGCAATTTGAAGTATGAGTGGAGAAAAAATATTTAACGATAATTTATAAACCTAATAGTTGACAACCATATTACAGAAAAGCCTCATTCTGATGCGGAGCAACAAGCAAATAAAATTCAAAATAGAGTTGATGTTTCGGAGAGAATTTACAGTTTAGAAATACGGCTTAACCCTTTAATCACATTTAACACCTATATCAACAGGGTTTTGGAAAATATTTACTTTCTATGATTCCTCCATATAACTGGGCTAGAAAAGGATGCCCATTTGAACTTATGTCGACTGTTAAGTTACTAGCATATCATACCTAAGATGTTTTGTAATGTATATTCATATAAATCCATTGCCCCAGATAGACACTTACTAAAGACTTTTTATTTCTTTAGCCCGATTTATCAAGAAATTATAATCATATTTATAAAAATAATATTCCCTTTGAATTTCATTTTCAAGAAACTGCAAATAGTGCATATATTTATTCATGAAATTTTCAACATATTGAGGATTAGAAACCCTATTTAGTGTTTTAGCATACTCATCTGCAATCGCTTTATTTTTAAGCGGTCGATATATAATATTTTTTGTTTCAAACGGAGGCAATTTCGCATCAATGTTTGAACCTAAAGTTGGCTTTAACTCGTCAACTATAGGGTATGGATCATATCCTATAGGCTCCATTTTTTGGCTTAAAAAATTATAGTAAAAGCGAATATTAATCCACCCCATTGCGTGGTAAGCAGTATTAAGATCGCACAATGCATAATAATCACCCATTACTTTTGCATCAAAATTCAAGAGCACAGTATCGGTTTGAAACTGATAAGCACGAATGATATCGCATGCTCGTTGTATTTGTGATTTATATTTCTTTTTCTTCTTCAAATCACCATACAGCTTAATCTCCGCCTTTTTTATCAGACCATCCGTATTTGCGTCAGAATCCTTCGCAACATTAAAATATTCCATGTCATCAAACTTTAATATCACACCTTCGGGCTTATTCTGGTTAGACATCATTCTACTCGATAAGTGTTCTTCCAAACAGTAAACACCCCAACTCCTATCATTTACATAAAGGTGCACATATCTAAATTCATTGGTCAGCACCCCTTCATCTTTTAACATCTGATAATAAACGTACCCATTTAAAAACCCACGTGTTTTAGGATTTTGGACACTAAAGACTTTTAGCTCATCCTTCATTTCCTCTTTCAACTTAATCCGAAATGACCATTTGTTATTTCTGACGTGATCCAACCAATCCCCTTTCAGCCGAAATTTTCCTTCAATCATTTCGTTTCGATAAACAATATTTCCAGGAACATAATCGTCTTCTTCTCTTTTAAGATAACCTTTATCTAAAGCATTATCGGCATAACCAGAAAGTTTATTGTACGATTCCTCCGGAAAATAAATCCGAAGTTGTTCTAATTTGTAATTAGGAACTCTTATAAAAAAGTACCACAGCACAATACCCACAAATAAGATAAAAAACAAATAAGTCTTTATCCGTGTTTTATGTCTTAAAAATTTAAACATATTTTAAAATATTCATTTTCTTCAATAATTTCCCAAATATTCTCTTCACAATTCAACATATCTTGAATGCGCAATAATTCAGGATATTGTTTTGCAACAATCGAATGTTTAACATAATTACTCCCCAAAGAAGATATCTCTTCAAACTCCTTTTCGGAGATAATCTTGAAATAGGTTTCTATATTTTTGTACTTTCGGTATTGAGGAAAATCCATACCACAAAATTACACAAAATGACGATAGAAGATTTAATAACACAAGCGAAAGAAAGTAACGCAGCAGAAAATTATTATGAAGCGTTTCAACTTTACTCGAAAGCAATTGATGTCCTTCCAAATGATCCGGATTTATATTCTGCTCGTGGTGTGGTATTGTTTCACCTTGACAGAAAAGAAGATTCTCTTATAGACATGAACAAATCTGTTGATTTAGAGCCGAATTACAGCTATCGTTATTCCAGCAGAGCATACATTAAAGCGAGTCTTGGAATGACAGAAGATGCTATTTTAGATTATAAAAAATGTACAGAATTAGACCCTGAAGATGCTATTTCTTGGAATAATATGGGACTACTAGAAGACCAATTAGGTTGGAACAAAAAAGCGGGTAAAACATTTAAAAAGGCAGATAGTTTAGAGAAGATTTTAAAGGACAAAGATATTACTTTAGAAAAAAAAAGTGAACTTCCTGAACCAAAACCTGAAATTCCAACATCAAAAAATAGAATAATCAAAGAAGTTTTTACAAAAAAAGAAACATTTAAAGAGTTTGTCAAATTTGTACGATCCGGTTTTAAAATAAAAAATAATTAAGCTGAATGGAATCTTTTCTATCTGAAGTAGCGCAAAAATTATTAACGCAATATTCTATCCAGGAATTAAAGGACATTGCCGTAATTGTGCCATCCAGAAGAGCTGGCTTACATTTCAAAACAGAATTAGCGAAACAGATTAAACAAACGTTTTGGGCTCCACAAATTCAAAGTCTTGATGATTATATTATTGATTTACACGAATTAACACCCATCGACCCTATTTCCGTTCATTTCGAATTATTTTCCTGTTATTGCGAACTTTTTGAAGAGCCCGGTAGTTTCGATGTTTTTCATAGTTGGTCAAGTCAAGTGCTAAGCGATTTTAATGAAATAGACAGGTATTTGTTATCAAGTGAATTGGTTTTTAAAAACCTTAAAGACATTAAAGAAATTGAAGCATGGAGTTTTAATGCGGATGAATTAAGTGCTGGTCAGGAGAAATTTTTAGAGTTCTGGGAAAAACTAGGAGAACTTTACCTTCTTTTTAATTCAAAATTAGAAAAGAAAGGGTTTTCTACAAAAGGAAGAATCTATAAAGATGTAGCAAATAATCCTGAAAAGTATTTAAATAACAATCCACATAAGAAAATTATTTTCATAGGGTTTAA
>Ga0209631_10004104_pt1 | contig 16288 bp, 36 predicted proteins | sample COG_08_FD_184752 | JGI IMG/M metagenome (GOLD analysis project Ga0209631, IMG submission 184752) | Pelagic Microbial community sample from North Sea - COGITO 998_met_08 (SPAdes) (version 2) | ecosystem: Environmental > Aquatic > Marine > Neritic zone/Coastal water | place: Helgoland, sampling...
CATTGATAATTCTCCAGGAGAATATCACTTAGGTAACATGAATGCTGTTGCTTTAAATATATTTGAGCCTTTACGCGAATGGGTTGGTGGACCAATAAAAATTAATTCTTTTTATAGATCTGTTGCTTTGAATAAAGCGATAGGTGGAAGTTCTAGATCACAGCACTGTGATGGTAGAGCTATGGATATTGATGATACATTTGGTCATAAAACCAATGCTGAAATGTATGAATATATAAAAGAAAACTTGAACTTCGATCAAATGATTTGGGAGTTTGGTACAGATGAAAACCCAGATTGGGTACATGTAAGTTATGTATCTGAAGAGCAGAATAGAAATAGATGCTTAAAAGCAAAAAGAGTTAATGGAAAAGCAATGTATAGCATTATATAAACGGCTTTTATTATCTTTGCTTGTTATAACATTCACATCTTGTTATACAATAAAATCTACAGTTATAAATACATTAGATAATACTTGGCCTTGGAGTACTATAAAATACGAAGGGAACCAAAAATTAGATTCCCTCCATATTAATAAACAAAACAAAACTAACCATCACAACTTAAGCAATCTGGATTCATTGCCTCAGCCGCAATATCGCCTCTGAGAACACTTTCAGTTCTCATATAATATAAAGTTTTAATTCCTCTTTTCCAAGCCTCCATATGAACTTTATTAATCCATCTAGGTTCTGCTTGTGATGGAAACGCAAGATTCAAACTAACAGACTGATCTACATAAGTTTGTCTTATACCCGCCTGACCAACTAATTCTAGTTGATTTATTTCCTTAAACGTTTTGAAAACATTTTTAACCGGTTCGCCACTCTTTTCCTGAGTAAGCTTACCATTATTATCGTAATAGTAACCATCTAATTCTTTAATACCCTGTACTGATCCTTTATCTTTAAGAACTTTATCCCAGGTTTTTTGTGTATTTATGTTTAACTTTTTAAATAACTTTTCAAGTTCTTTGTTTTTCCTTATAAATGTACCTTTAGCAGATTGCTCTGTAAATACATTTGCAGCCCAAGGTTCAACACCCGGTGATACGTTACCAGATAATTTACTATTCGACACTGTTGGCGCAACAGCTCTTAAGTGTGTATTACGCATTCCTGTACCTACACACCACAAAGGTTCACCATATACATCAGCTAAAGCCCTACTAGCCCTCTCAGTTTCTAATTTTAACTGGGAAAATATTTCTCTTGTTTTAAACTGTGCAAGCAATCCTTCAAAAGCAATTCCTTTTTGTTGAAGCAATGTATGCCACCCTAATACACCTAATCCTAATGCTCTTCCTTTCTCAGCTGATCTAACAGCATTATCAAAACCTTTCATATTTTTAGCTCTATGTATAAATTCAGATAATACACCATCTAAAAACCAAGTAGCATCATATATTAAATCACTATTTTTCCATTCATCATATTTAGCTAAGTTAACAGAAGACAAACAACATACAAAAGAATGTGATTCATCTGTGTGTAATGTTATCTCAGAACATATGTTAGTCATATGAACTTTTAAACTATTTGCTTTATATGCTTTAGGATTTACTTTATTAATATTTCCTTTAAACATTATATAAGGTTCACCTGTAGCTTTTCTTTTCTGTAATAGTTTACTCCATTTGTTTCTTGCTTCTGGTTGTCCTTCTTCAAGTCTTCTCATAAACTTATCACCAACAACTGCACACTGATGTAAATTTAATGATTGTCTATTAACATCACCTTTAGGTTCTCTTATCTCTAACCAATCTAAAAAGTCTGGGTGATCAATGTTTATATTAACAGATGCAGCACCTCTTCTAACAGACCCTTGATTAGTAGCGAGTATAGTTGAATCATATATCTTACAGAACGGTACAACACCATCTGAAGTTCCATTACCCGCTATAGTAGCACCAGCCGGTCTAATCATATTAACCCCAAGACCTACACCACCACCGTGTTTTGCAAGTAGCATCATTTCAAGATTTTTATTACCTATATCCATAATGCTATCAGCAACATCGATACCAAAACAACTAATAGGTAAACCTCTATCAGTTCCAGTGTTAGATAAAACAGGTGAAGCTAAACACAACCAACCTTTCCATATATAATCAAAAAACTTATCTGCAAGTTCAGGTTTATACAATCTTCTAGCAACTGCATTAGAAACTCTCCTGTAAGCTTCTTTTGGTGATTCCCCTTGTAATAGATAACCACCAGCTATAGTCTTCTTATATACGTCCGTATCGCCCCAGGAGGGGTAGTCTACGCCTTTTTTCCAGTCGTTATTCCACATTTTTATCTACAAAGGGTATACCTTCTTTTTTTTCTTGGTTTTCTTTCATTTCTTTTTCTAGCTCTTTTATAGCTTTATCGTAACCCGGTAATTTTTTAACCGTTTGTAAAGTACCAACAGAAAGATCTCTTAAGTTGGTAAGTTCTTGTAGAACACCCTGCATCAAAGCTCCTAACTGTTCTATTTTTCTTTTCATTATAATTAATTCTGATTCTTTCATATTATTTACCAAATATCTTCAAAATCTTCTCCTTCATTTGCCTTAGAATAGTCAGTAGGCCTGATAGCAAAAAAATCGGTGTGAGTAACACCCCCAGTAAGATGATAAAACCAATCCAAAGTACTAGCGCTGGTTGCATCAAATCCGAAATGATCTGCTTCTTCGTTATATCCGAGCTCGACGATTTTTTCATTTGCTCTTTTCTTTATAAAGTTTTTTAAATCTTCTTTTTTTAAATTTTCAATATCGCCTTGTTCAAACATTTTATCGATATATTTTAATTCAAGGTCTACCATAATATCAGCTGCTTCTAATACATGATTTTTACATTCTTCTTTTAAGCCTGGAGTTTCCTCACACATGTGTCTAAACAATTGACAACCCATTTTTGAGTGTAGTGATTCATCTCTTACTGACCATTTCATTTGTTGGCCAATACCTTTAAGTAAGTTTCTAAGCTGAAAGCTATATAAAACAGCAAAAGCAGAATATAACGAAACACCTTCAGCGAAAGCGCTAAAAACTGCCAAACTTTTGGCAATACCAATTTTATCTTTTCCTTCATAACTAACTAAATTTTCAAATCTATCTGCAGTAGCAGGCTCATGTAAGAAAGCTTCAAAGTCTTCAAGACCTAAAGTTTCATTTAAATATGAATATGCTACAGCATGAATAGTTTCTTGTGATCCAAACATCATTGCCATTTGTTGTATTTCATGTTTAGGAAACCAACCAACAACTTTTTGTGTCCAATAATCTGATACCGCACATTCTGTTTGTGCAAATCCTAATAATATATTACCTACTAAATGTTTTTCAGCAGGTGTAAGCTTTTCATTCCAATCTTTTACATCAGCCGTCATCGGTATTTCTGTATGTAACCAAAATGCTTGCGCTTGTTTTAGCCAACCCTCATTATAGTACTCAGGGTACTCAAAAGGTTTATAAGCTATTCTTTCATCAAATAATCCCATATTAATCTTCTTTTTGTTTATTTATATATTCAAAAGCTATATCTACAAAAGGTAAATAAAGCACGTGTAAAGTTACGTCTTCTTGTTCATACGATCTAATTCCTATAAGTATTCCTGGATATAAGCCTATAGATATTCTCCATGGTTTCATTATCTTTTTTTTCCTTGTCCTCTGTATTTCTTTTTATAATACTTAGACGATTTAAGTCCAGACGTTTTTGTTTTAGCGTGAACACCCGGTCTTCTTACTTTTTTATTTTCTAATACCGTGTATGTTATTCCTCTTTTAGCCATATACTTTTACATTATGTTTATCATGAATCTCAATAAGTTCTCTCCATTTTAAAAATCCCCTATTAACAGCCCATTTCATATACTTTTCTATTTGCCTTTCTTTGTACTTTAATCTAGCTACTTTCTTTTGCTTTTCAATATTTCTATTACTCTGTCGCATTCTTTTTGATTTTGTGGTTTAAAAAGAACGTAACTTGGAAACTGCTCGGTGACTAACTTTTTAAATAACTTCCATCTAATCGGAAATGATTCGTTAGGCCTACCTTTAGTTTCAATAATAAAGTCTTCCCCGATAAAATCAGGTGTATACTTTATAGGTAATATCCTCTTTTCTCCTCTATTAATAAATTCGCCCTTTGAGTTTGCTTGTCTTTCATAAACTTCATTTTCAAAATGAAATCCATTTAACAATACAAAAGTTTCGCCCTCGTATTTAGCTTTAATCTTTGCTTTAACTAAAGCCATATACATATACTTCTCCAATCCTGATGCAAAGTTATGGCCATCATAACTAATTTTCCTAGACTGTACTGGACCTCTTTTCTTTTTCTTTGGGCCCTTTTTTCTTCTATAAAACATTATTCTTTTTCTTTAAGATCTCTTAAATAACATTCTTCTATTTCACTTTTTAATGCGTGTCTTGTTTTTTCTATATAGTTGACAGCATCCATTAACTCTTCTTGAATGTGTTGAAGCCATGTATCTAAAGGTTGGTCATCTTTATGTAAAGTAACGCCGTACTTTTTATAACCTACATCAGATCTGTTAATAAACTTTTTTACTACTGATTCTATAATTTTATCTCTTATTTCCATATTAATCTTTTACAAATGTTCCGTTTACCATTCTCCCAGTTCTACCAGAAATCTCATCATAAGCAGACTGCATACAAGTTTCAATTGAAACACCGTTGAGTTCGGCAAGATTAGTAAGAACAACAACGCTATCACCAATAGCATCGATAATACCTTCTTTATCATTGTTAAGAAGGGATTGCGATAATTCCCCTGTTTCTTCATATAATTTTATTAATTGTGTTTTAGCATCTCCTTTATCTAAGATACCTTTTTCTTTAGCCCATTGTCTTATAAGATCAAACAACTCAACTTTACCATATTCTGGCGTAGCTTTGAATGCTTCATAAAAAGCTTTATTATAAATATAAGTTCTGTCTTTATCATACATAGACTTATATGAATTAGCTATTATCCATTCAATTTGTTCTGGTCGTATTTTAAAATCACCTAATGGTGTTTGCCAACTTAAACCTATGTTTTTCTCAAGCATAGCTCTGAGCTCTTTCTTTTTACAAGGGAACGTTGAAGTTTGTTCTGTTGCGTTTATTTTCATTTTTTTATTTACTAAATTTTTATATAATGTTCTATCTACCTTATACCCATAAAACTTTTGAAGCTCTATTTCTCGTGTTGATATATAATTAATATCAGACGAAGAATCTAGAACTTCATACTCCCCAGGCTTATAGCCCTGCACAAGCGTAACTCTATTATTTAAATCACGTGTTACACCGATTTTTTTATTAGGTATATGATAAATATAATATATTTCTTCCATATTGTTTTATTTTCCTACAGATAATTCTGCTTTGATAGCAGGACTGTGATTATATCCTTCTAATGTTATAGTATCTTTATTAGGAAGGAATACAAAATCATTTGCCCCTTCTCTTAATTTAATACCACCCCATTCCATTTTTAGTTTGGGTAAATCGTACTGCTTTGCAGCAATATACTCTTCAGCTTGTTCTAAATGATTATTATATAAATGACAATCACCTAAGCTAGCAATAAGAGTTCCAGCTTCGTAACCTGCACCATCTGCTATCATTTCTAATAACAAACCATACATAGCTATATCATATGGTAATCCAAGAAATACATCCGCGCTTCTTTGTTGCCACATTAAATCCAGTTTACCATCGTTATAAAATAACTGGAAGTTATAATGACAAGGAGGGAGTACCATATCGTGAAGATCAGAAACGTTCCAAGCTGATACCATGAGCCGTCTACTGGTGGGATTTTCCCTAAGCTCCTGAAGCACCACTTGTAGTTGATCGATGCCATTAGCATGACGCCACTGGTGGCCGTATACGGGACCAAGTTTTCTATCAGTCCTACCAGATCTTTGGTAATCAGGAATCCAATACTTGACACCGTTATCAATAAGATAGTCCAAGTCGCTTCTACCTTCGACAATCCAAAATAATTCTGTTTTTGCATGATTAAATATAATTTTCTTTTTTGTTAATATAGGAAAGCCAAGTTTCATATCATGATATAACATTCTACCAAAGACTGCTCTTGTACCTGTACCTGTTCTATCTGCTTTTTCTTTACCTCCGTGCAATATGCCGGACATTAATCCTGTGTATTCAGTTTCTATATTTCTCATAATAGTATTCGCATGTTTTATACATTTGTTCGTGACACTCTCCTGCTTTATAGCAATCAGGTGAAACATTTACTTTCTCTCCTTTTTTATATGGGCCAATAATAATTGTAATATACCAGCATTTAGGACTAGCACCAGGTGATTCTGGTTTGAAAGATATTCTAATATTATTCTTTACGCACCAAGTCCAAGCATCCAGCTGTTGTTTTGTAGGAAAGTAAGTACCCATAACACTCTTCTTTCTTTTTCTACCTATATCCATTGGATTTACTGTTCCTGCCATATTATCTATTTATTGTCGTATTTATTACGTATTATTCCCAAGGCATTATTGTGTTTTCAGGTATAGGTTCTGTATGTGGTATATAACAACCAGACTTTGGCTCCCAAGTAAAGAATGCTTCTCCTCCATTTTCACCTAAATTTTGAAACTTAACTTTTAATACTTTTATCTTAGTTGTTTTCTTTTCATAATCTCTATGAACTAATAAACCATGGTAACTGGCATCATACCATTCACCTCCACCTTTAATGTTATACATTGTAGGCTCTTCAATTTTACCATTAGAATCTTTATACATTTTAGTTGGGTGAGCAACTATTATAACTAATACATCATATTTTTTAGCAAACATTTCAATCTTAGTTAAATATTCTAATGTGTATACATTGACATCTCCATTGTTAGAATCTAAATCTCTAACTTTATTAAATGGATCAATTACAAGGCATTTAATACCTTTACGTTTTACAAGCTCAGCACCTTTCTTTAATACTGAATCTAATGTATAACGTTCCATATCGATAAAATAAAAGTTATCGTTTATATATTCTGTTGTTTGTTCCCATTTGTCTTTACCAATATCAGCTTTAGATGGCATACCTTGCCAAGCTTTTCTCATTAGTTTATGGGCGTGTAAATAAGTAGGTGCGTTTTCCGGTGACGCAAAAGCTGTTTTCCAACTGTATTGTTGATTATAACCTATTACCATTTGATCTACAAAATCTGATTTACCAGAAGATGGTATACCTGTAACAGTTATAAACTGTCCTGTATATGTAGAAAATATTTCATCAAAGTTACGTAAACCAATTTGAAATCCGGGTTTAAAACCATTTTCAACAAAGTCTACAACATCGCCTTCAATGTCTTTAAAGGTTGTAACATTTTCAAGTGGTACTGGACTGGCTTTATCTATAACCTGTTTTAAAGAATCAGTTCCATACTTAATTAAATACTCATTTGCGTCTTTACAATCTTTAAAAGAAGTTGTATAGCAAACTTCAGCGCCTAATCTTCTTATAAGCTCGTTCTTTAAAGCTACACCCGGCTCATCGTTATCAACAGCTATAATTACTTTTTCAATGTTTGTAAAGTAATCTATACAGTTATCTAAGTAGTCTAGATTGTTTGTGCCTAATGTTGCACCATTTGGTACCGAAATAGCATTTGGAATACCTGCTTCATGTAAAGCTAGTACATCAATTTCACCTTCAGTTATAACACAAAAAGAATGGCCTACAATAGCATCAATATTATAAAATACTTTTTCAGCACCTTTATAAAGCTTGAAGTTCTTGCGGCCATCTCTATACTTAATGTTGATGAGTTCACCACCCATCATATAATTAAATTTAATTGTGTTCTCCTCTTTAGAAGATTGTGGCATAAACTCAGGACCCTCGGAAACGTTTAAGTCTTCAAGAGTCTTCTGAGATATACCTCTACTATTAAACCACTCTACAACCTTTGAACCTACTGGCTTGTGGGTTTCAGCAGAAAAGTCGGGGCGAACATAAACTTTATCGCTTGTCCCTTTTCTTTTAAAAGTATGTAGTTGAAATGATGTATTACAATTATGACAAGTACCTAATCCTCTCTCCCAATCATAAGAAGCACACTTTTTCTTTTTGTTCTCAGACTTTCTTGTATGTGAACACAAAGGGCATGTACCCTCAGGCGCACCTACTTTTAAGTCGTGTTGATTAAATTGGTCGATCTGGAAACCATTGATTTCCGAATTATTTACTTGCATATAATTTATTTCTTGTCGTGGTTATTAAAATGGTAAATCATCTTGCGCAACCTTTGGTTGAGCCGGGGCTGCTTGTTGTTGATTATCCCTTGGTACAGGCTGTGGAAATTCTCCATCAGTCCATACAATAGTAGCATTGCCTAAAAACGTTCTAGGCTCCTTAGCTTCTCTTTCTTCTTTAGATTGAGCGATAGCTACTGGTCCGTGATTACCATAGGCGTCAACATCATTATTTACAGTAATAGTGATCGGTAGATACTGACCCTTTTTACCTTGAATAATTCTTGACTTATCTATAGCGGTAAGGTTTATACTTGTTTTAATTATACCTGCCATTATTAATATGTTTGTAATTGTGAAAACATTCTTTGTAGTTGACTTCTATTAGCGCCAGTTGTGCGTCTTAGATTGTCAACAGCTTTTACATGTGTTTGATTGCTGTAAAAGTTTCTTTCACTTGTCGTAATACCTGTTACGCTACAAGTTCTTTTCTTTGTTCTTGCCATAATATTAAATTAAAGTGTTTTAGTTAAAAAAAATTGTGATGGATCAAAGCCATCTGTTTTAAAGAATAGTTCATATGATTCGGTAGCTCTAACAACTTTATCTCTACCTGATTCATAGAATTCATCTGAACAATCAAATATTCCTATTTGATGTGTTGTCTTATCCATTACGATAAACAACATATCGTAGCCAAACATTTCTTTATATATATAAGCTTGACTATCATAATTATATTTATTTGCTGACCATTTAAATTTACTTACATCAGCACTGGTTTTGAGGTCTATAATAAGTTGCTCGTCCTCATTTATTATATCGGCTTTACCTTTCCACATGTTACCGAACAATCTTACTATCCCGGGTTGTTCGTATTTGACACGTGCGCCTTTTCTTGAACCTCGTATATAATCTCTACATACATTGTTCTTTAGCAACTTTTCTCGCATTAATTCAATTTTATCTGCCTCGTGTTGAAGTAGACATAATTCACCCTCGGAAATTTCCTTATACTTTTTTGTATTTCTTGTAGAAGATTCGATGATTTTAAAATTATCAATCTTATCTGGTTCAAGTATACTAGTATGAAAATAACCACCAACTAAAAAAGCAGAACTCATAGGCGAGGGTGCTTTAAAGCTTAATGGGTCTTTTAATAACGCGGATATATCTGAATTACTTAAATACTGTTTACCGAACTTACCATAGTAATGTTCGTCTGATTTAAGTTTTTCTAAGACTTCGTCTTTTGTCATTTATAGTGTTGTTAATGATTTTTCTTGTTCAGGTGTCATAGTATACTTCTTTTTAATTTGAGCAACTTTGCCTCCTGATTTAACGTATTCTTGAGCTTGTTTTAATTGAGCTGATGTCATAGTAGTAGTCGAAGCGCCGTGTGTGTTGGTAGCATCGGAATCTGCAGTGTCATCAATTAGCAATAAATTACCTAAAGCATATTTCTTACCATAAGATGATGCAGAACCAAATTGTTGTGGCGTTTGCATACCTTTCTGATTAAGATCTACACCTACAATAGCTGTTGCTGATATAAAAGCTTCGCTTTCAGTGTCGTGAATTTGCGCTCTTGTTTCTATTATAGGAACATTTAAATTCGCCATCTGAAATTGCTCGTGAACAACAAAGTATACTTTATACTTTTCATTGTACGGTTTAAGTGCTTCAAGAATATCTTCGGCTGATCTGAAGTTGTATTTGCCGAATGAGTTGTAACGTGATTTCTTACTTTTAAACTCTTTTTGTATTAAACTTAATTTTTGATATATTGTCATTGTCTATATATATTATTACGTGTTTTGTTAAAATGTTAATTTCCAAGCTTATAGAACAGCCAAGCTTGTTGCGATCTCGGCTTTGTTACTACTAAACTTGTATTCCCAATGTAAAACAATAAGCCGTACTCATCGCTTACATCTGTTCTGATTACTCTTAACTCACCATCAATTATTTCTAACTTGCCTTGAGCTAATATCCCTTCTGTACTTCTCCTAGTGAATGTGTCATTAGGCTGAATTATTAAAAGTTCTTGATCTAAGTTATACCAATTTCCATATAATTCTGGTGGTATTGAATTTGATTGCGTATAGCAAAAGCTAGTTGCCATCAAAAATATAATTATTAATTTTCTCATAAAAAATCTAATACTTGTGATTTATCTACTGTGTTTATTAAAGTGTCAATAGCATCTCTTTTTATCTGCGAGACGCGAACGTAGTTGGCTGTGCCTTCTATGTTTAGTTCCGCTGCAATTTGTTTTGCAGTCATTTTATCACAGTCAAGTCCGTAACTCATACGTAGTACATCATATTCTCTGCTTGATAGATTTGTCTTCATAAGACCCAATAGATATTTATTAATTATATCTATATTGTATTTCTCAGACTTATCCTCTATCTGCATTACAAGACTGTCTTCATCATTTTCATATTCAATATCTATGCTGGAGAATATACTATTAAAAAACATTTGTACTATCTTCTTGTCACCACCATCTGATTTTCTAATTTCATTTAGCTTATACTCGGGGATTCTCATGTTACCTCGATTAATATCAATCTCTCTTCTTATTGCACCTCGAATACGTTTAGATAAAAATGATTTAAGTGTTTTCTCAGGGTCTTCGGATTCATTTACAACATTCCAATCTATACGATCGACTGCTAATATTAAACCCTCTGCTCCTGACTGCAATAAATCATTAATACTTAAAACTCCGGAAGCTTGATCTGAAGTAGAAAATGAACGTGCTACAGACTCGACTAATGGTAAATTTTCAATTATTATATTATGTCTCTCCGAGTATTTACCCTCAGAGGCTAAATTTAAACTGTCTTCTAAATCAAGTTTCCACCTAACATAGTTTTGGACGTTATATCTTTTCATTCAAAAGTATTTTTTCTCTAACTAATCCATTACTTATATTTCTATAAATAGTTCTTGTAGAGACGTTTAAAATAGTTGCTATCTTTTTTATTGTAATCTTTTCTTTGTTGTCGTTAATAGTTAACATAGCTTCATATATATCTTCTGGTGTAGCTTTTTTTTGTTTACCAATTAACTTACCTATTATTTGTTGTTTTTGTTTTGTATTTAATCCTGAATTATCTCTAAAAATAACTTTTCTAGGTTTATTTTTAGGCCGGTCGTTATCGAAATCTATTAACAAAACTTCATTAATCATTTTATCAATAATATCTGTAGGACAATTGAATGTTACATAGCCATTGCTTTTGTTTGCTATAAATCTTGCTAGTGTGTTAAATTGTAAGTGTGTCATTTCTTGATTCAAGTAATACAGTACAATTAAGTGCCACTTCAAAGATTTATATGTAGTTATCTTAGCTTTGCTACGAAATAGAGCATAACATTCAAACGTTCCGTGTTCATAATACCAACCCCAATTGTATTGTTTTGTAGGTATGTCATCAACTGGATCACGTCTATATAATATTCTATTGTCGTTTAAATATTTCAAATTTCTTTCAAACATTTATTTTTTCATAAAAGTGATTAGCTTTAAATATCTTTTATATCTTTCTATATTAGAAGATAATAAAACCAATCTATTTACTTTATTATTTAATTTTATTCCTTTGAGTTTATGTAATTCCATAGACTCGGATGTAATTTCAGAGTGTAAATCATATAATCTTTGTCCAACAAATCTTAAATGCTTTTGCTTTCTTGAATAAAGATCATGCTTATCTCTTATGTTATGTATAAATTCTAAAACCATAAATTATCTATTATAACACATAGAGCAATAAACGATATAGCTATAATCCAAAGTGGTACACCTATATAAATTAAAATCTTACTTAGTTCTTTTTTTTGCATATCGTTTATTACTTTTCTGTGCTTGTTTTATTTTATCTCTAATTCCTCTAAAATTAACAGAAACTAGGTGCTTGTAGATGCGGTTGCTCATTGCTTAATACTATTCTTTTTTTATCGTTAATATAATAATTCCAATATGCTTTAGATGAATTACCTTCAACTTTATATTCATCAGGCATACATTGAGGTGGTTGTGTGAAAGGTGTATTGTCAATATATAAAGGTGGTGTGTATAGCACGTCTCTACATTTTTCAATAGTTAAATGTGTTTTACCATATCTATTAGTATACTCATCACCCAGCGCCATCATGTACTGATATGTCCAATTGTAATTGTCTAAGCCGGAACGGACCCATATAGTAGAGGGGTGGTTCACGTGAGCTTTCTTGTAAGGAACATAACTAGTATCATAATCATACTCTTCTCCAATTGCATGATGGGCAGTACAAAGCATTTGGGCAGCTTCCAACGGCATTTTAACAACATGTCTGTTGTAATGATATTCAGCAGCTTTTACTGGATCTGGGTGTAAGTAAAATATATTCATTAGTGGTTTATTATTTTAAATTCTTTATCATTTGATAACATCCATGTTTTATCTGAATGACTATCAACATAATTCATAACTTCTGTTTGGCTTGATACATTATGTATATGTATATGGCCTGTTGTAAAATTTAGTATTGTTAGCTTCATAGGTTATTATTATCTAAAGTTATTCGTATTTGGTACGTATTAATCAATTACTGTTAATTTGCATTGTCCTTCACAATCATTTATCTGACTGTATAAAGCATTGCATTCATCTTCGAGCATTTTAATATGATCTTCCATTGCTTTAATTCTTTGTTCTTGATATGTTACGAGTGTTTCCATACTAAATATATTATGTAAATTATTGTTACTGTTACTATTATTGCGGGTATATACAAAAAGATCTCCATCGGTTGTTAATTGAAATTTCATATTATATTGGTTGTTCAGTTGCTTGTATTTTAAGCTTACCTTTATTATTCTTTTCGCTATAATATATAGCGGTTATCTGGTTTCCATACGTCTTAAGCAATTTGATTTGCTCGTCAGTAAATTCAAAGTTTAAGTTAAATGAACTTATACCTTGTCTTCCATTTGTATTTAAAAACATCATCATAATTTATAATTTAGTTGCGACGATAGGACTCGAACCTATGACCTTTGGGTTATGAGCCCAACGAGATACCACTTCTCCACGTCGCTAATATTATTAGAGAGAGATAAGGGTCATTCTGGCATTACCTTTTTATGTGACCGTTTTGTAATCAAACCGCCAGACATTATCTCACTCATCTAAAATAAATAACTAACCTAAAATAAAGTTATTCTTAATATGTTTGTTAAAGAATTTACCGATCGAGTAACTGTTTCTCATTTTCTGAAACAATCTAACTGGTATATCTTTATACAAGTAATTTGTATCGTTTTGAAATTTAACTAATAAATTTCTTTGGTCTTTGTAGTACCTCATAGATTGTATTGCTGTTGAGTCTACTGTTATAAAATCGTATTTAATTTTTCTCATGTTGTTTTGTTTATTATATTATCTATTTATTATCGTATTTGTTACGTGCCTTTGGTTATATCTTTTCTGAAATCATCATTTCTCCACATATAATCACCAAATTCCTCACGCTTTTGTAAAATCCAATCTTCTTGGTTTTTAAACTTTTTAATTATATCCATAGCCTCAATTAATGAGTCTACTGTATGGGATTCACTTCCCCATATATTTATATGTTTCGCAACATACATATTTTTATGAATTGGGTGTCTTGTTACACTCCAATTGTCACCATTCATTTCTGTGTCTTCTATTTTTTCCATAGCTCTTGTAGTTTTTCGTTAGTCATTTTATATATAGCTTCAACATTATCATTGGTGTGTATAGCATGGTCAAGTGCCCATACGCCTGCTTGTTTCCAAGAGTCAGGTCTTGTACCAAATTCCATATCTATTTCAAATATATCATAGTCTAGGTTGTCAACAATTTCTTTACATTTATGATTACCCATTGTATAGTTGTCAATCCAGTATTCTATTAATTGCATAACGTAATCCTCTTCAACTACAAATTCATCATTAGCATTTGCTTCATTTGTAGGATTATCTGTTTCATACTCATCAACTAATTCATCTGATACATCTTCAATCAAATGATCGGAGTACTCTTTTGCCCAATATCTGTATTTAGCTTCATCCATCGTATCTAGTATAATTTGAGAGGTCTTGTAATATCTCTACGTTAGATTTTTTTCTACTTGATATAACTTCTGTATCTGTAGTTTCAATTGAATGTAGATAAGGTGTTTCCCAAGACGTTGGGTTATCTACAAACAAAGCTATAACATCTAGTTTATCTTCAGCGTCAAGCGTTTCAAAACCAAATTCCCCTTTTAATTCATTTGCCATATAGTCTAATATACCTTCAAGCAATTTGTTATCGTATTGTTGTGAATAGTTTCTCATAATTATATTTTTTGTTTTAGTTCTTGTCTAATCATTTCATATACCTTTTCAGTCCATTCAATTTGTTGGTCTTCTGAAAGGTCAAGGTTTTTTGATTCTCTATAAAAGTCTATTGTATCTAAGACTTCCATTTCAATCATATCTATAAGACTACTTACTGCGTCTTCAAAATCTAGTTGTTTCATATTTATTTATTTTAGTTATTAATTTATTATATTATCTGTCTACTGTCGTATTTGTTACGTATTATCTTTATAGTATCCTAATTGATATTTGCATAAAATTTCATCACCAATTCTTTGGATATGTTTTTCAATACTGTCATCAATTATAGAATGTATAGCACTTTGTACCGAGCCCGTATAGTCTCTGTATTCATCAACTGTATATTCAGCCATGAGTTGACCGATCGTTTCAATCAACTCATTTTTTTCTATTTGTATTAATTCTTTATCCATGTTTATACAGTATGTAATTTTTCAAAAGATGATAGCTTGTGATAACCAAAGGTCATAAAGTACTCATCTTCAAATATCATTTGCTCGCCATCATAATTAGGATGGTATATTAAATCTTGTTTGCCTGTTGGATAAAATGTTGATGATGTCCATTCTTTTATATTATAGCCAATACATTCTTGCTCAAGCTCCATACATAGTATAGTCAATTTATCTTCAAGCTTTTTTAAATCCTCATAAGCCATATACTCACCCTCTAATCCATCATCTTCTTTAAAGGTTTCAATATTACCATAAAAGCTAAATGCAATATAAAATGATTTTTCGATTTCATCATTGTATGTACCATCAAATTCAAACATAGCTTTAATTATGTTACCACTTCCGCCATCAAATCTGTTTTCAACTTTTTTTCTGACGTGGTTTAAATCATGATAATCATATCTATATCCAGAAGATTTAGAGTGTCTAAGCTTACCCATGTTTCTTTTTGAACCGATATTCAATTCAACGGTCCAATGTCTACTTGTTTCTTTTTTTTGTTTTGTCATTGTTATTTATTTTAGTTGTGATTAACATTGTAGTAAAAGATTTCTGAAAAGAATTCAATTAATTCATTTTTAGTTTTGAATTCATATGAGTTAGAATTATTACTAAATGTTATTGGTTGTTTACTTGTTACTTTTGTATTTGTTTTATTAAATTGTATTTCAAATGTATATTTCATAGTTATTTATTTTAGTTATTTATTTAATATATATGAGTAATAGAGTTGGTATTCGTCCATCGTTGTTACCCATATATATTATCCTATTGTCATCGTATTTAATACGTACTCCACATAAATTCATTTAAGTCATTAACTGTTAAATCATGAGGGTGTTGTTTACCATTCAATAGTAAATCATCCATTACTATCCATTGGTCTACTCCGTGACGTGAACACACGTCTAAAAATTCTGGTTGTGTCATTTTATTTATTTTAGTTATTAAAGTAATAGTCTTCCCATTGTTCTATACAATACCAATAATCTTTCTGGTTGTCAATCATATCTTCAATATGACCCATTACATTGGTAATATCATTTAACTCATATACCTTAGTTAAAAATGTTAATTCTTTTAATGTTAGTTTTCTCATTTTAGTCTAGGTTTAACATTGTGTCTAAGGTTCTTATTATTTCATTTCTTAAATAGCTTCTTTGATTTTCATTTAAGCATTTAAAAGTATC
>Ga0209631_10004105_pt1 | contig 16284 bp, 9 predicted proteins | sample COG_08_FD_184752 | JGI IMG/M metagenome (GOLD analysis project Ga0209631, IMG submission 184752) | Pelagic Microbial community sample from North Sea - COGITO 998_met_08 (SPAdes) (version 2) | ecosystem: Environmental > Aquatic > Marine > Neritic zone/Coastal water | place: Helgoland, sampling...
GCCTGCGGCTTTTTCCTAGATGCCATTGTTAATGTATCCGCTAACACCATTCTTCCTTCTGCATCGGTATGGACTATTTCTATCGTTAACCCATTGAGCGCTTTGACCACATCATTTTGTTTGTATGCTTTGGGTCCAATATGGTTTTGGGCGATAGCCAGCCAGCAATCAATGTTAACTGGAAGTTTCGATTCGGTTGCTGCCTGCAAAATACCTAAAGCAACTGCCGACCCATTCATATCCTCGTGCATACCACTCATATACTTTGCGGGCTTGAGATTATGGCCTCCAGTGTCAAAACAAATACCTTTACCCACCAGCGCAATGGTTTTTTTTGCATTTTTCGCGGTGTATCGTAAGTGAACAATAGCGGCGTCCTGTGGTTCTGATCCCTGACCGACGGCAACAAAAGCCCCGGCTCCCATTTTTTTCAACTGGGTCATAGTAAAATCTTTGTAAACCCACTTGTGTTGCTTAGCTAGTTGCTTAATTTTTGCTCTATATATGATGGGTGTTAAATCATTAGGCGGCGTAATTGTTAAGCTTCTTGTCAGAGTGTTACCGTTTACCAGGGCAACAGTCTTTGATAAATCACACTTTTTAACGCCCATTAAACGCAAGTTTTTTAAGGCGATGTCTTTAGCACCTTTTTTTAAATTGGGTAGGGGTTGTGAGTTAGCTAAACAAACATACGTGCAAGCATCTACCCAGGTTTGGCTGATATTGTCAGGTAAAAAGCTGATGGATAACTCCGTAGGATTTTCAGCGGCAATAGCATGAAAGGCTTTTCTTATTTGGGTATGTATTTTAAACATACTTAAGTCAGGGTTATAAACCACCCAACTGATCATAGCTCCGTTAGCTATTTCAGTTGTGACCGATGTTTTAGCTAGGTCACTTATTTTCTTCCCCAAACGCTTTAATTTATTTTTTAATGTATCCGCAAATGGATAGTTAGATGCATTAATATCAATAACAAGCATATGGTGAGAGAATGGCTTAAATTGATTTTCGGTTGGTGTGCTCTGAACTATTTCGATTTTTGTTTTCATGGATGCCTCATATGTAAGATTGCCATAGTTTAAGCTAATTCGCTTAACATAATTTTGTTAAAACTATAACGTTTAAAAAATACTAATATCAATTATAATATCTTCTACCATTTCTATGACATCATAATTAATCAATAATTTCCTTATTGTCGGAAATAGTTGCAAATAACTAAATAGAATAACTTTGAGGGGCAGTATGAATGAGTTTGTTTCCTGATACAGATAACCAAGAAACCCAAGAATGGCTAGCATCACTCAATTCAGTGATTGAAGCTGAAGGGACTGAAAGGGCTCATTTTTTAATTGAGGCTATGATCGATCAGGCACGTCGTTCGGGCTCCAACCTACCGTATAACGCTACTACCTCGTATGTCAATACGATCCCTACCCATCTCCAACAAAGGCATCCGGGTAATCCAGATATGGAGAGAAGAATTCGAGCATTAATTCGTTGGAATGCTGTCATGACAGTACTTAGAGCCAATGAGAAGTCACCAGGTATCGGTGGGCATATTGCCAGCTTCCAATCAGCAGCCACTTTGTATGACGTAGGTTTTAACCACTTTTTCCGTGCCGCCAATGAAAATTTTGGAGGGGATTTAGTTTATTTCCAAGGGCATTCCTCTCCGGGTATTTATGCTAGGGCCTTCTTAGAAGGAAGGATGAATGAAGATCAGTTAAACAATTTTCGCATGGAATCTGGTGGCCAAGGTCTTTCTAGCTACCCCCACCCATGGCTTATGCCTGATTTTTGGCAGTTTCCTACCGTGTCAATGGGTCTGGGTCCAATTATGGGAATTTATCAAGCGCGCTACCTCAAGTACCTTCATGATAGAGGCATTGCGGATACTTCAGATAGAAAAGTATGGGTCTTTTGTGGAGACGGTGAGATGGATGAGCCTGAATCCCAAGGAGCGATATCGTTGGCGGCAAGAGAAAAACTGGACAACTTAGTTTTTGTGATTAACTGTAACCTGCAGAGACTTGATGGGCCGGTAAGAGGTAACGGAAAAATAATCCAAGAATTAGAATCAAATTTCCGTGGGTCGGGATGGAACGTACTGAAAGTTATATGGGGATCTTATTGGGACCCACTCCTTGCCATGGATAAAGATGGCATGCTTAAAAAGCGTATGGAAGAATGCGTTGACGGTGAGTACCAAAACTTTAAAGCTAAAGGTGGTGCCTACACACGAGAGCATTTCTTTGGTAAATACCCTGAACTCCGTGAAATGGTCTCAGCTATGTCCGATAACGATATTTGGCGATTAAATCGTGGCGGCCATGATCCACACAAAGTTTATGCCGCCTACGCTGCAGCCTCATCCCATAAAGGTCAGCCGTCTATTGTTCTCGCTAAAACAGTGAAGGGATATGGCATGGGTGACGCAGGTGAAGGACAAAATATTACCCACCAACAAAAAAGTATGGACATCGAATCATTAAAAGCTTTTAGAACACGCTTTGATTTGCCAGTCAGTGACAAAGAGGTGGAGAGCTTGTCATTTTACAAACCCGCCGATGATTCACCAGAAATGCAATACATGATGGAACGAAGAAAAGAGCTGGGTGGTTTCTTACCCGCGCGTCGCAGAAAAACTACGGCATTAAAAACTCCTGCACTAAGCGCATTTGCTAATGTCACAGCAAGCTCAGGTGAAAGAGAAATTTCTACCACTATGGCCTTTGTCCGCATACTTAGCACGTTGGTTAGGGATAAAGAGCTAGGAAAATATATCGTACCGATCGTGCCAGATGAAGCAAGAACATTCGGTATGGAGGGGATGTTTAGGCAGTTAGGTATTTATTCTTCCGTAGGACAACTATATGAGCCTCAAGACTCTGACCAGGTCATGTTTTATAAAGAGCAAAAAGACGGACAGATACTGGAAGAAGGCATTAATGAGGCCGGTTCTTTCTCCTCATGGATTGCTGCTGCCACATCCTACAGCCATTCAGATATTCAGACGATACCATTTTACATTTTCTACTCCATGTTTGGTTTTCAAAGAATTGGCGATTTAGCGTGGGCTGCAGGTGACTCGCGGTGCAGAGGATTTTTACTTGGGGCGACAGCTGGGAGAACCACCCTTAATGGTGAGGGGCTTCAGCATGAGGATGGTCATAGCCATCTGTTAGCAGCTACTATACCGAATTGCGTAGCTTATGACCCATGCTTTGCTTATGAATTAGCCGTGATCATCCAGAATGGCTTAGAAAGAATGATTCAAAACCAAGAAGATGTGTATTACTACATCACCGTCATGAATGAAAATTATACGCACCCAGAACTTCCTGACGGAGTAGAACAAGGAATCATTGACGGGATTTATTCTTATAAAAAATCGACTAGCAAAGGTTCTAAAGTGCAGCTAATGGGTAGTGGAGTGATACTTCGAGAAGTCATTGAGGCTGCCAATATCTTAGAGAGAGACTTCAACGTGGCCGCAGATATATTTAGCGTAACTAGCTTCAACGAACTAAGAAAAAATGCGTTAGCAACAGAGCGTTGGAATAGATTAAACCCTGTTAAAGACAAAAAATTATCGAATATAGAAAAGGCTATTGCCGACAAAGATGCACCCATTATCGCCTCAACCGATTATATGAAATCATTTCCAGAGCAGGTCGCACGATTCCTACCTAATCAATTTATTGCATTAGGAACTGATGGGTACGGAAGATCTGATAGTAGAGAAGCCTTAAGAAGTTTCTTTGAAGTAGATCGTCATTATATTGTGATAGCCGCATTAACCGCATTAGTTGATACGAAAAAGTTAGACGTATCGGTCTTACTTAAAGCCATCAAAGATTTTAAGCTTGATGGTGATAAACCTAATCCCATGAGCGTGTAACGGATACCTATGGCTACTGAAGAAATTTTAATACCGGATATCGGCAACTTTGACAGTGTAGATATCATTGAGATTTTAATTAATGTCGGTGACGTGGTTGCATCTGATGACCCTATGCTAACTGTAGAGTCTGATAAAGCTTCAATGGATATCCCAGCCCCTTACGGCGGGACCATAAAAGAAATTAAGATGAGCATTGGGGATAAAGTAAAAGAAGGTTCATTGATTGCTCTGATTGAAAAGGCAGAAGTGCCTGAAGATAAACCTAAGGAAAAGCCCGTACTCGCTGAGGAAGCCTCAAGCAAAGTCAGTGATGTGCCGGTACCCACCCGACCGGTGCCTGAGCCTCCTCAAACTATAGCGCCCATGGATAAACCCTTACCCGTTGCTGAAAGTGTTTTAGTGGCCAATGATAAGGTCAGCCATGCATCGCCATCAGTGCGAAAATTTGCCCGAAACCTTGGGGTAAATTTAGGCTTCGTCAAAGGTTCTGCTCCAAAAAACAGGATCGTTATTGGCGATGTTGAGGCATATGTTAAGAGCGAATTGACAAAACCGCGATCGGATGACATGGGCACACATTTTGCGCCTATAGCTATGCCCAATATTGATTTCTCTCAGTTTGGTTCCGTAGAGTCGAGACCCTTGTCAAAAATAAAGAAAATTTCTGGGGCCAACCTTCACCGAAACTGGGTGACGGCACCCCATGTTACCCAATTTGATGATGCAGATATTACCGACCTTGAAGCGTTCAGAAAGTCTATGAAAAAAGAAGCGGAAAAAAAAGATGTGAAGCTTACCTTGCTCGCCTTTTTGATGAAGGCCTGTGTGAATGCTTTAAGAGCTTACCCTGTTTTTAACAGCTCTATCTCACCGGATGGAGAAAGCTTGATTATGAAAGATTACTTCAATATAGGTTTTGCTTGTGATACGCCGGATGGTCTGGTAGTTCCTGTAGTGAAAGATGTTTACAAAAAAGATGTGTTAGAAATTGCCTATGATCTTGGTGATCTTTCAAACAAAGCACGGGAACGTAAATTAAAAATGGATGACATGCAGGGCGGATGTTTTACCATATCCAGCTTGGGTGGCATTGGAGGAACTAAGTTTACCCCTATTATTAATTGTCCGGAAGTCGCTATCTTGGGGGTATCCCGATCCGCTATGCAGCCAATTTTTAATAATGAAACACAGGCATTTGAACCCCGCCTGATATTGCCACTATCACTGTCGTATGACCATCGCGTGGTCGATGGTGCAGATGGTGCACGCTTTACTACGCATTTAAGATCCATGCTGTCTGATGTCAGAAGGCTTTTACTGTAACTTTATGGCTAATTCTATTACAGTAGAAATACCGGATATTGGCAACTTTGATAGTGTTGATATCATCGAAATTCTCGTTAAAGCGGGTGATACGATTAACAAAGAGGACCCGATCATTACGGTAGAGTCAGATAAGGCTTCGATGGATATCCCCTCACCTGCCGATGGTATAGTGGCTAAAATACTGATCAAAGTTGGCGATACGGTTAAACAAGGCTCCCCCATTATTGAGGTGAGCAGCACCGAAGAAAAAGTTGACCAGCCTCCAAAAGAAAATCCTATAGCCGCAGAGAAGAGTGTGGCAGAGAAGTCAGCGGAAAAAGCTGAGGTAATAAACGTACATGCCTCCGACCTGAATTGCGATGTAGCGGTTCTAGGTTCCGGTCCAGGCGGTTATACTGCCGCATTCCGTGCCGCGGATTTAGGTAAATCCGTGATCTTAATCGAACGATACTCAACCATTGGAGGCGTCTGCCTAAATGTTGGATGCATTCCCTCTAAAGCTCTTTTGCATACAGCCAAGGTTATTACTGATGCCGAAGATACTGGCAGTCACGGAGTCACGTTCACCAAACCAGAGATTGATATTGAAACGCTAAGGGACTGGAAGTCGAATAAAGTAGTGAAAAAGTTGACGATGGGGCTGACCCAAATGGCGAAGCAGCGAGGGGTCCAGGTTATAGAAGGTCAAGGCCAATTTATTTCAGCCAATCAAATATCAGTAACGGCAAAAGATGGGCTCCAAACCATTATTGGCTTTCAATCAGCAATTATTGCTGCGGGCTCACAGCCAACTAAAATACCCGGCACTCCTGTTGATGATCGTATTATGGACTCTACCGGCGCACTTGAGTTAAAAGATATCCCTAAAAAATTACTCATCATCGGTGGTGGCATTATTGGCCTTGAGATGGGTACCGTTTATGACGCCTTAGGCAGTAAGGTGTCGCTAGTAGAATTGACCGATGGCTTGATTCAAGGGTGCGACCGAGATATGGTGAGGCCACTGCATAAACGCATGGCAAAACGTTTTGAAAATATATGGCTAGCTACTAAGGTCTCCAAGATGGAAGCGAAAAAAGAAGGCATACTGGTCTATTTTGAGGGTACTGACGCCCCGAAAGAAGCATTATTCGACCGGGTATTAGTAGCTGTAGGAAGAAAACCTAACGGACTGAATATTGGAGCAGATAAAGCGGGTGTTGCCGTGGACAGCCAAGGATTTATCGCAACTGACAAACAAATGCGAACCAATATAAATCATATCTACGCTATTGGGGATATTATCGGCCAACCCATGCTAGCTCATAAAGCGACACATGAAGGAAAAATTGCCGCCGAAGTGATAGCAGGTGAGAAGGTAGAGTTTCAGGCAATGGCCATACCATCGGTAGCCTATACAGACCCAGAGTTAGCTTGGGCAGGGATTACCGAAGAGGAGGCCCGTGAAAAAAATATTGAGATAGAAAAAGCCGTTTTCCCCTGGGCTGCAAGTGGAAGAGCAATATCCACTAATCGCACTGAAGGGATGACCAAGTTAATTTTCGATAAAAAAACGGACAGAATTATTGGTGCAGCTATAGTGGGAACGAATGCGGGCGAGCTTATTGCAGAAACAGTACTATCTATTGAGATGGGTGCTGATGCGCATGACATTGGGCTATCGATTCATCCCCATCCCACGCTTTCTGAATCTATTGCTATGGCATCAGAAATGAAAGAAGGCACCATAACCGACCTATACATTAAGAAGCGTTAACCCTTCAAACAATAAATTTTCTTCTAGCACAATCCTCGCCTTCCAATCATTGTCCGCTTGCTCGTATATAGTTTGGGCATCACCCCCTGTAAGTAATATGGGAAGTGAGGCAGGGAGCTTTTTACAGACCTGATTCACCGCACCTTGAATGGCAGTAAAAATACCGGTCGTTACCGCGTCAGTAGTATTGAGGCTAGGATATTGGCAAATCCCCATCCCTACATCAATTAAACTAGTGCTGTTATTTAGAATAGCCATACTGATCGCCACACCGGGCAGTATCATTCCTCCCTTAAAGTGTGGCCGTCCTTGGGTGTCTAATGCAATTAAATCGACCGTAATAGCTGTACCCGCGTTAATAACCAGTAGTGCTTTTTTTTGAGTTTTCCACGCTCCCATTGCAGTTAGCCAACGATCAACGCCTAATGACCCAGGATCCACGTAATCATTGATCAGCGTCTGATTAGATTCTGAGCATGCCTCTATAATGGGGCAATTAAAGGGAGTTACTATCTCTTTGATTTTATCCAGTACGACCGAGTGATTAACGTTGGATACCACCACTCTCTTAACCTCTGTTAGGTGAGAAAAGTCGATATCCGTAAAATTTTCCACCATGATATTACCCGCATCCAATATCTCTTTATCATCACGGTGCTGCCATTTAATTCGGGTATTTCCTACATCAATATATAAATACATTACTCCGCCTTTCTTATAGTAACTTCACCAGAAGCATAAACCTTAACCCCATCGTCGGTCACCACCTCCAACGAACCTGCATCGTTGACACCATTCGATCTGCCTTGCATTATATTGCCATCGCCCGATATGATATTAATCACCTTGTCCTGAAAAGCATCGTAACTTGACCATTCATCTTTTAACGGGGCAAAGCCACTCTCTTCAAAAGCAGCCATTACCTCGGAGAGATCCCTAATAATCGTCGCTAAGATGGTATTAGGGTCTATCGGCTCATCCGTGAATTGGTTGATGCTAGTAGCAGGCTGATCAATCTTAGCCGTTTGCTTCTTTGAAAGATTAAGGTTTATTCCTATACCAATAATCGCAGCACTTTGACCATCCATGTCGCCTTGCAATTCAATTAAAATACCCGCAAGTTTTTTATAAGCGCCATCATCATAAATCAAAATATCATTAGGCCATTTTAACAAGGCTTGATGTATGTGCAATTTTTTTAAGCTTCTAATGAGGGCAATACCAACAGCTAAACTGAGGCCAGATAAAGCAGATGCCCCTTTTGTGAACCGCCATAAAAAAGAAAAGGTAAGGTTCTCACCAAGTGCCGATTGCCACTGCCTCCCCCTTCGCCCCTTCCCATGAGTCTGTATATGGGTCACCACACAAGATGCATGGGGATGGCCCGCAGCCGCGGCTTTTTTTAAATAATTATTTGTTGAGTCCACCACATCCAATACGGTCAGATGAAACCAATTGGCCATTTCTCCAATAGCCTGCTTGATTTTTTCTTCATCTATCAAATCTAATGACTGGGTAAGGCGGTAACCCTTTCCTCTGACAGAAAACACCTCTACCCCCAAATTTTCTGCCTCGGTAATAGCATGCCAAATAGCCACTCGGGAGACCTTAAAATGCTTGGCCATAGCTTCGCCAGAATGAAATTTTCCATCTGAAAGAATGGATAAAATAGGAAATAATAAATGGCTCATGACGACATTGTAAAAATATAATAGGAATCATAACACGGTATTAAATAGTCAAATATTGATCTTAATCAGTGTAAAATAGCGTTCATATGAGTGATCCGACGAATACAGATAGTACCCCATCAAATTTTATTCGCGCTATTGTCGAAAAAAATGTTTCTCAAGGGTTGTATGCCCAAAAAAAATGGGGAGGCTCCCCTGGCGATGCTAAGCACCATGAACAGGGCAGCGTCGATGCAGCAAAAATACGTACCCGATTTCCTCCCGAACCGAATGGCTATCTGCATATTGGTCATGCTAAAAGCATTTTTCTTAATTTTGGTTTAGCTCATGACTTTGGTGGTAAATGCCATTTACGCTTCGATGATACTAACCCGGAAAAAGAGGATGAAGAATATGTGCATAGTATTATTGATAACGTCGAATGGTTAGGATTTGATGCAACAAGCGATCAATACTTTGCCAGTCAATACTTTGCCTTTATGTTTGAGGCTGCTAAATCGCTCATCGCATCTGGTCATGCCTATGTTGACCAACAAAGCGCGGATGAGATTCGAGAAAACCGCGGAACCCTGACATCAGCTGGAAAAAATTCGCCATGGCGTGAACATGATCATGATTATCATCTCAATCTGTTTGAAGAAATGCGGGCAGGCAAGCATAAAGATGGTGCTATGGTGCTTCGTGCCAAGATTGATATGGCTTCGCCTAATATGAACCTGCGTGATCCTGCGATATACCGTATTAAACATGCAACCCACCATCGAACAGGTAACGATTGGTGCATTTATCCTATGTATACGTTTGCTCATCCAATAGAGGATGCACTCGAAAAAATTACGCATTCGATATGCACACTAGAATTTGAAGACCAGCGCCCTTTTTATGACTGGCTACTAGAAAGGTTGCGGGATAATTCCCTGCTTCAGGATCCGCTGCCAAAACAATATGAATTTGCCAGGTTAAACTTAACGTATGTCGTTCTCTCAAAGCGTCGCCTCATTGAGCTAGTGGAAAGCGGTTATGTATCGGGATGGGATGATCCACGTATGCCAACTATCGTCGGTGCCAGAAGGCGCGGTTACACACCAGAGGGTTTCAAGTTATTTGCTGAGAGAATAGGGGTTTCTAAGGCTGATTCATGGATTGACTATTCTACGCTTGAAGACGCTATGAGGGAGGTCCTCAATCAGGAAGCTGATAGACGTGTGGCCGTATTAGACCCCCTTAAGTTAATCATTACTAACTACCCTGAAGATCAAGAGGAAGACTGTCATGTGGCTAATCACCCTCAGAATGAATCAAGAGGTAAGCGAACCATCAAACTGACACGAGAGCTATGGATTGAGCGAGGTGACTTTATGGCAGAACCCGCTAAGAAGTACTTCCGCCTCTTCCCTGGAAACCAAGTACGTCTTCGGCATGGGTATGTGGTTACTTGCACTGATTTTAAGAAAGACGATCACGGTCATATTACTGAGGTTCATTGTGAATACCTCCCAGATACCAAGTCAGGAACCGCGGGGGCAGATGCGGTTAAGGTGAAAGGCAATATACACTGGGTCTCAGCTAAACATGGGATCCATGCCAAGGTTCATCTGTATGACCGTCTATTCAAGACAGAACATCCAGGCTCCCAGACTGAAAACTATTTAGACGATCTGAATCCACATTCTAAGACAACTATTACCGTTGTGTTAGAGGAAAACTGCCTAAAAGTAAAACCTTTTGAGCAATATCAGTTCGAACGGCACGGTTATTTTATTTGTGACACAGACAGCACCAAAGGTAGCATTGAATTTAATCGCACAGTGACGCTAAGGGATACCTGGAAGTAAAGTTACACCCCCTATAGTTACGAAGTGCATACCCTAATCTGGTCACTATTTTGTGGGCTTGGTAGTAAATGCGATTTTACTTAACTCTGCTTTTCGCGACGCTTCCATCATATTGATAATAGATTGATGCCGCGCGTTAGCATCCGCACTAATGATTATAGGGGTATCTTTCTTCCCTTGTGCAATCTCTCTTAAGGTGTTTGCCATATCCTCAATAGCGACGGATTCTACTAGCTTCTCATTAATTAAATAGCGGCCATCTTCCGTGATCATAATATTAATAGGCACGGCTTTCTCTTTGGTGGTATTTTCCTCCGCCACCGGTAAATTAATCTTAATCTCACTTAGCTTCGCGAAGGTTGTCGTCACCATCAAGAAAATAATGATCACTAATAACACATCAATTAAAGGGATAAAGTTAAGCTCTATATCGTCAGAACGGTTCCTTCTACTCGTACGCATACTTATTTCCTTTCGCTAGTTATTAAGTCAATCAACTGTGTGGCTTGCTCTTCCATAGTTTGAATTTGTTGATCAATTTTTGCGCGGAAAAATCGATGGCTAATCATGGCAGGTATCGCTACCACAATCCCACCGGCCGTATTATAAAGTGCCACAGAGATTCCTCGAGCAAACATTTCTACATCATGGCCTGTGCTGGTGAATGAGCTAAACAGTTCTACCATACCCACAATTGTTCCAAACAAGCCAAGTAACGGGGCGACCGTAGAAATCATGGCCAAAATGTGAAGATTTTTTTCTAACTTATGGCTAATGGAATCTCCTATTTTAATGACGGCATCATTTAACACCTCCAATGATTTGCCTTGGTTTTTTATCACCGTTGCCATCATTAGCCCCGCTAGTGAATTCTTACCTAATCGCTCTATCTCTTCTTTTTTTATTACGCCTGCTTTTATCTGTACCTCAAGGTCTGGTAACAATTGGCTGGGGACAATAATACTATCCCTTAGAGAGAAGAGGCGCTCAAGGATGATCGCAAATCCAATAACGGAAGTAAAAATTAAGGGCCATATCGGCCATCCTGCATCATTAATAATTTCCCACATAATAATTCTCTCCTATAAAAATTTAACGTAATGTAAATGAAATGGGTACTAAAATAGTAAAGTTTGTATTTGCCAAAATATTAGGGGGTGCCGGAAAAGGGACAGCCCTATCAATCATTTTCAGCGCTTCGGCATCTAAAGGTTTAAAGCCACTCGATCTCACTACCCCCTTATTAATTAACTGGCCCGTACCGGTTAATTCTACCTCTAAAACCACCTCGCCTTGCCATCCTCTTCGTGCAGCTATTCTTGGATACTTTTTAAACTTGGCAATATGCATAGATAGCTTTCTACTAAAATCATCCCGAGCTACCGCTCCGGCATTTATTAAATCCTCGTCATTTATCTCTAAGACAGGCTCTTTTGGCTGTTGAGGTTTTAGTGGCTCCTTTTTTTCTATTTTCTGCTTAGGTTGAATCGGTGGCTTTTCTTTAATGACCACCACATCCTCTTTGGGTAATTCAGGCTCAGGCTCAGGCTCAGGCTCAGGCTCAGGCTCGGGCTCGGGCTCGGGCTCAGGCTCAGGCTCGGGCTCAGGCTCAGGCTCAGGCTCAGGCTCGGGGACCTTTTTAGCTAAAAAAACGGCGTCAAATTCAAGTAATTCTTGATGTTCCTCCAACGGCGTACTATTAAACATTCCAAGGTTTGTTACTAGAATTATATGAGATAACAGCGATAAGGTAAGCGCATATGTTAAGCGGTATTGCCTAATATTTGATTGTATTTTATTTTTTAACATGCCCTTTTAGCTTTAAAATTCTAGTTCTAATTCGCTACTTGCTGAATTTCTTTCGTTTTTTTTCACAATGGCTTAATGCAAATAATGCTAGTCACTTTGCTTTACTCATCGTTTAATTTTTGTGTCATATTTTATATATGTATTTTAGTGCTTTGTAACTTTAAACTTATGCACTATTAACAACAAGCATAATTGTAAGGTAAATGAGAATCATTATCAATTAGAAATACAAGAATAAGTGACATAACCTATTACATTAGTGTGGGGAAAATTGCCGCATATGAAAGATGCAATGAGCGAATAGTTATTTTAAAATAATAATAAATTATTGTTTAAAATTATATATTTATTAAATTAATATAAAGTTATTTATCAATAAAATCTATCATTCGATTCCGCTTCCCTGCCCGGGTTACCTATTTAAAGCATGAGGAAACAATCTTTTTTATTCGACTGCACAATCAGCACCTACCGCCTCAGGATCATCTAAAGCACATAGCATGGTTTTTTCCTCACTCTCCTCTTCATTATCCTCGGCTGAACTGATGTTATCGTTGAAATTTATATCGCTATCAAATACAGGTTGCCCTACTTCCACGCTAGATTCAATCATATTGGATGAACTGTTAATATTGGTGATTGACCTCATGATTGCTTGGGCTTGATCTAGGCTGACTGAGCTTGATACTATGCCGCCATCCACATTGAATGAAGGAGAAGCGGATAAAACTGGATCTGTACCAGAATCGCCGGCGAATGTTGTTATTGTTTGCGACTCGTTATATCTTGTTCCATTATAGGTGATTGATTGTCCATTAATTACTGAGCCACGATGAACTGTCTCAAATATTCCTGCTAAATCCTGGATACCAATATTCTTTACTAGCTCATCGAGCGGTGTGGATCCGCCCACCACACCCTCGAAGGTGATGGTTGGTATCTGTTCACTATGGACTGAGAGAGCTAAGGCGCTGACAACGAGGGTATGTAAATTAGCTTGAGAGTCATCTACCGTGTGATTAAAGGTTACGGACGGGTCCATGGAGAAAACTGTTCTTGTGTATCCATTTACCCCATTATTACCCACTATTACTGGCCCGGAATACTCTTGATTTTCAAAGGTCATGACATCTGCATTTAAATAAATACTGTTACCCGTAACCTCTAGACTGTAGAAATTATCATTTACTAGACTTTGATAATTTAAGTTTTTAAATGCGTAGCCGACATTATCATTAAAGGTCACGCTGCCCGCATTTAAATATCCATCATCTGCTTGATATGGATTATTAATCCTAAGTGTTCTTTGAGCCGCTTTGGATCCCATACCGGCTTTGAGTGTTCCGTTAAATAAAATATTTCCGCCTGATGAGAAGATATCAAGAGGATTTGCAAGCGTACCTCCACTAACAACGACATTGCCGTTATAGGCTTGATTGCCTGCCGTATTCACATCTGCACTTAAATCAGTGCTAGATGATACAGATAAAGATGATGCACTTTCAATATCGGCATTTAAATCCAGTGTGCCTGTAATAGTAATGGCCCCTAATGCCTGCGTGCCACCTACGACACTATCAAACTGAGCTTCGCTTGCTGTAATGCTTAAAGAATTAGTCTCTGAGGCTTCTGAATTGACGGTACCGCTAAAGGTAATCAAGTCACCGGAACTTAACGTGACATTATCAGAAAGCGTTGTTGCACCAGTGTATTTTTGTTGGGCGGTGGTCGCTACATCCGCTTCTAAATCTGACGTTAATGATACGGATAGCGAGGATGCGCTTTCAATATCGGCATTAAGATCAAGGGTACCTGTAATGGTTATGGCTCCTACACCTTGCGTACCACCCACTACACCATCAAACTGTGCCTCGCTAGCAGTGATAGTGAGAGCATTAGTCTCATCGATCTCAGAATTTACCGCACCACTGAAAGTGACAACATCACTCGAGCTTAGGATGGTGTCAGAGGTTAATGTTGTTGCACCGCTGAAAGTTTGTTTGCCGGTGGTAGTGAGCGTACCTCCTAATTGAGATATACCTGTGACCACAATATTTTTGGCGGCAATTAATGCACTGTTACTGATCGTGCCATCCAAATCAAGGCTCGCAAAAGTATGAGTTACTTGTAAATCGAAGGTTGAGTCTGAGGCTACCACAAGATCAGTGGTGTCAGCTAAACTACCTGTTAATTTGAGCGTGCCGACTGAAACATTTGTATCCCCTGTGTAGGTATTTGCACCTGAGAGCGTGAATGTACCTGATCCTGATTTAAGAACATTACCCGTACCCGCAATCGCATTGCTCATGGTAAATGTATCAGCAGTATTTAAAGTGATTGATCCGTTATTTGTAATACTACTCGATGTCGAACCAAAACTATCTGCATCATAAACCGTGTCATAACTGTTGCCAATGATAATTGTGCCCACATTCGATTCATCAGGTATGGCACCCCCTGCCCAGTTAGCAGATTCAGACCAATTCGTATTTTCTGCCGAACCTACCCATTGAACTGATTCAAGTTGAGTGATGGTACCAATCGCCTCTACGATTCGATTATCGCCCGTAATGTTGTAATTGTTGCTGTCGTCCCCAGACAGAGATATATCTGCCGTGACAATTTTTTCGGTACCCACGTGACGACTATCGTATACACCTGAGCCTTTTATTACTAATAAATCACCTAAGTAAACACTCGTATTATCCTGATTATAATCGATATTTTCATATGTAATTATATTATCACCATCATATTCTTTTGATGCAGAAGTGAAAGTTAAATTATCCGGATCAATTGATTTTTTATTCACAGTGAGGGAGCCAGTCACGACGAGGGAATTAAAGTTTTCACCAGTTTTACTGTAATTAATGGGGCTTAAATTATAGGCATCAACCTTAGTTTTTAATGAACTGCTTAAACAGTTAACTTCTGAGCATGAGCCACTTGTACTCGATTTAAGTACATCAAAGTTCACTATCGTTCCTGCACCATCATTGATGAGGAAGCTATCATCCGTAATCACAGGTTCCAATGATATGATTTCACGTCCAGCATTTGCATCCCAATAAACAACCTCAACACTATCGTAGCTTACGGTTTCACCATATGAAACACTATTATCACCGAGCCTTACCAGTAATCCATCTGCGGGTACGATCGTTAGATCAGCTGAATTATAACTAAAGGTATAATTATTATCACTAAATCCTGCAGGAGTTAATACATCTTCATAGGTACCGACCGCGTTATCCTCATTACTTCTCGCAACACTTCCTCTCACATCTAAATCTCCTGCTGAGTCCGAGCCTTTAAAACCTGAATAGCTGAATGTATAAATAGGATCATCCGCTGCTGCAAATTTTGCACTATTAATTGCTATCACAGAGAGATTTGCCTGGGTTATAACTCCATTTATTGATGTCTGTGGTGTGATTAAATAATTAGATGCAGAACCGCTATCTCCATCTTGTAATGTATAACTTATGGTAATTGTTTTACCGGTGCCCACATTTTTATTGTCGTATGTTCCAGAGCCAATAGCTGTAACATCCTCATCACCGACTAAGCCTATTAATGAGGCATTGGTAATTTCAGCCGTTGCGTTACCATCATAAATCTTAGTTGCAGAGGTTAACTCAGCATTTACTGTCAGTGCTTTCACATTGATGTCCGCAGTGGTGGTGTTACCAGTCGTAATGCTGTAGTTCGTGGCTAAGCCACCGTTGGTCCCATCGCTCAAGGTTATGCTATTGACGGTCACGGTTTTCCCGGTGCCGGCGTTCTTCGTATCGAAGGTGGCTGTGTTTGTTGCAGTTAATGTTTCACTACCCATGGTACCGCTGAAGGTTAAGGCAACCGATGCAGTGGTGTTACCGTCATACGTCTTATCATTAGCCGCCACAGTGTAGGTTAATGCGGCTGCGCTGATGTCCGCAGTGGTGGTGCCACCGGTTG